>Ga0193739_1000002_pt1 | contig 65253 bp, 54 predicted proteins | sample L2a2metaG_FD_144926 | JGI IMG/M metagenome (GOLD analysis project Ga0193739, IMG submission 144926) | Soil microbial communities from a riparian zone of the East river system, Colorado, United States - L2a2 | ecosystem: Environmental > Terrestrial > Soil > Riparian zone | place: USA: East River...
GATGGGGAGTTGTGGATGCTTTTTCTCGACAACGACCGTAACGGCTCGTACTCAGCCGGTGACACGGTCCTCGGGTACTACTGCAAGAGGGTGGGGGCCAAGGGAGGTGGCGCCGGACCGGGCCAGGCGACGCAGCAGGTCCCTCCGAACGTGTGCCCGGGCGTGCCCGTCGCGCCCCCAGGCGCTGATATCAACAAGAATATTGAATACGCGCACAGAATGGCTATGCACGGCTTCGTTGCCGTATGGTTCAACAACATGGTCACGGATGGAGCACCCTGGGACCCCAAGAAGAACGGACATCGCGAGTGGGACCCATATGGTAACTTCAACTACGGCGCCACAGGCGGTGCGGCGCATTTCTCGTTAGAGACGCTTCTGCGCATGTCAGGATGGGCGGCCGAACAGTTTGATTCGGGTAGAAGCCATCAAGCCGATCTTCTGCGAGCTCTTTTCGGGGAGCCGTATTCTGAAAACTCGGACGATCGAGCGGCGATTCGCGCGGGCTTTCAGTACCATCAGAACCGCTGCCAATACCGCTGAAGGGCGTAAAGGAGATACCGTTCACTGGCCGGGGCGGACTCACGTGTCCAGGCTCGATAGAATGGCTGTTGAGAACCCGCAGGGACCAAGGGCCTTGAGCCCGTCTCTGTGGCTATCCAGGTGGTCGATCGTTCTCGGAGCGTTCTTCGCGGGCGCGTGTAGTCCATGTGGCAATCATGTCCTGAGTGAGGTGGTTGCCCCGGGAGGGGGCCGGCGAGCCGTCGTCTTTGCGCGAAGCTGTGGCGCAATGACTTCGCGGGCTGGTGTAGGTGTTTCTGTCTTGCCAAGGGAACAACCAAAAATCGACAGGAACGACATCGGGAACGTATACCTAAACGACAATCGGGGCGGACCTGGTATCCCTGCGCCAACAACAATCGAAGTCGGGTGGCAATCAGACTCCGTGCTGGTGATTCGTCAAGATCCGAAAGCGCACATTGTCTTCGCCGCCATCAAGTTCGCCAGTGTAACGATAATGATTGACAGCACTCCCCACGCAAAGCATCGCGATGCACCGAGGAAGTAAGGGTCGCCAGATCGACTTTCTCCACTAACGCCTCTTCTCTCGCACCCGCCGGATCGCCGCTAGGTGATCCGCATACGACGCCGAGAAGATGTGCTTTCCATCCGGCTGCGCGACGAAAAAGAGATATCCGATCGCCGCGGGGTAGAGCGCGGCGTAAATACTCGAATCACTCGGCTGATTGATCGGGCCGGGCGGCAGCCCGGTGTTCAGGTAGGTGTTGTACGGCGAGCGGATCCGCAGGTGCTTCTCCCACACGCGGCGCAACCGCCGCCCGTGCGCGAAGACGACCGTCGGGTCGGCCTGGAGCGCCATCCCGCGCTTCAGGCGGTTGTGATACACCGCGGAGACGTAGGGCCGGTCGGGGCGGTAGCGCACCTCAGCTTCGATGATGGACGCGAGCGTGACGATCTCGTGGCGCGTCATCTTCAGCTCGGCGAGACGCGCGTCCCATTCCGGCTGCCAGCGCGCGATGAATTCGTGCGTCATCAGCTTCACGAGATCGCGCGCCGGCATGCGCATCGGTACCACGTACGTCGTCGGGTACATGTAGCCTTCGACGCCGGCAGGAGTGTTCCGGATGCCAAGCTCGCGTTGCAGCGCGGTGTCGCGCATGGCCGCCTTGAACGCCTCGCGCGATACACTCAGCCAGGAACGGGCGCGCTCGGCCACCTCGAACCCCATCATGCCCTCGAGCACGGTGAAGCGCGCCTCGGTGCCGCGTCCGCTTTTCAAGGCGGTGACGACGGCGGACCAGCTGGCGTCGCGCTCGAACGTGTAGATGCCGCTTTTCAAGTTGGACGGCAGGCGGCGCAGGCGCGCGTACAGGCTGAACCAGTCGCGGTTCCCGATGACGCCACGCGACTCCAGCGAATCGAGCGCCTGGTAGTAGGTCGCGCCGCGCGGGATGATGACCATGACCTTGTCGGCGACCGACTGGTATCTGGCCGGTTCCGGTGAGCCGCAGGAGATCGCGAAGCCCACGAGCGCAATCCGCAGTCTCACAGTGCGGTTCCCCGTTTCGCATCCAGATAGTGCTGCAGCAACAATGCGGCAGCCATCGCGTCCACGTCGTCCTTCCGGCCGCGCGTCGAGCCGCCCATCTCGCGCACCGCCGCCAGAACCCGGGCAGTCGTCATCCGCTCGTCCCACATTTGGACCTCCAGATCACCTGCGCGACGCTTGATATCATCGGCGAGCCCTCGCGCGGCGTGAGCGGCATCACCTTCCGCCCCGGATTCGTCCAGGGGAAGACCGACGATGATACCCACGACCTGGTGACGGGTGACCTGCTCGAGCAGCTGCGCCATCGGGAAACGCTTCCCGGCGCGGCGGGTGAGGGTGGTGAGCGGTTGGGCGAGCGTCTGGGTTTCATCCGAGAGCGCGAGACCAATCCTGCGTTGGCCCCAGTCTACGGCAAGCAAACGACCTTGAGATGGAAAGTTGGAATGTTGGAAAGTTGGAACGTTCATTCCTTCCAACATTCCATCTTTCCAACTTTCTCTCAACCCTGCGACATCGTCTGGAAGAACTCGTTGTTGGTTTTGGTCCGCTTGAGCCGCTCCAACAGAAACTCGATCGCCTCGACGGGCGGCATGTCGGACAGGAAGTTGCGGAGCAGATACACCTTGTTCAGCTCTTCCTTGGTGAGCAGCAGCTCTTCCTTGCGGGTGCTGGAGCGCTGTACGTCGATGGCGGGGAAGGTGCGCCGCTCGGCGATGCGGCGGTCGAGAATCACTTCCGAGTTACCCGTACCTTTGAACTCCTCGAAAATGACCTCGTCCATACGTGAGCCGGTGTCGATCAGCGCGGTGGCGAGAATCGTGAGCGAGCCCCCGCCTTCGATGTTGCGCGCCGCGCCGAAGAACCGCTTGGGCTTCTGCAGCGCGTTGGCGTCCACGCCGCCCGAGAGAATCTTGCCCGAGTGCGGGACCACGACGTTGTGCGCGCGGCCCAGCCGCGTGATCGAGTCGAGCAGAATCACGACGTCCTTGCCGTGCTCGACCAGGCGTTTCGCCTTTTCGATCACCATATCGGCGACCTGCACGTGGCGGTCGGCGGGCTCGTCGAACGTGGAGGACACGACTTCGACGTTCGACCCCTTCACGTTCTCTTCCATGTCGGTCACCTCTTCGGGCCGCTCGTCGATGAGCAGCACGATGAGGTAGACCTCGGGATGATTCTCGATAATGGAGTTGGCGAGCTTCTGCATCAGGATGGTCTTACCGGCTTTGGGCGGCGAAACGATCAGGCCGCGCTGGCCCTTGCCGATCGGGGACAGAATATCCAACACTCGCATCGACAGATCGCCGTCTTTCCGCTCGAGCTTGAGCTGCTGCTCGGGATAGCGGGGGCGCAGGTTGTCGAACGCGACGCGATGCTTGGCCTTCTCCGGCTCTTCGCCATTGACGACCTCGACCTTGAGCAACGCGAGGTAGCGCTCGCCTTCCTTCGGCGGCCGCACCTGGCCTGTGATCGTGTCGCCGGTGCGCAGATCGAACCGCTTGATCTGGCTGGGCGAGACGTAGATGTCGTCGGGGCCGTAGAGGTAGTTCCAATCGGCGCTGCGCAGGAAACCGTAGCCTTCGGGCAGAATTTCGAGCACGCCCTCGCCGCGCAGTACCGTCTCGGAGTCGAGCAACGACTGCTCGATGCGGAAAATGAGATCCTGCTTGCGGAGCCCGGAGTAGTTGGTGATGTTCAGGCTCTCGGCCATCGCGTGTAGTTCCGCGACGGATTTTCTCTTCAGTTCGGCGATATCCACTGTGCTTCAGCTCCGTTTGCGCTACGGCGGGGGAAACCCCGGGATGGGGGATTGGTCCTGGTTAAAATGGATACTTGGGAAATTGGCGGTGTGCGAACGAGTGATAGTAGGCCGTGCGCAACGGCGAGTCAAGAGTGGCGGTAAGCCTCACCCCATACCTCATCGCATGGCGGACCACATCCCTTCACGATCGTGAAGTTGTTGACGCGCTTGTAGATCCGGTCCACGCCGGGCCCCCACCGTCCCCGCAGCTGGCGGCTGCCCTGCGCGAATGGCCGGGGACGTACTACTGGTCCGACGACCGCGACGGCCGCCATCTCGTGCTTACCCGTCCCACCCCGCAACCGCGCGAGGCTTGGGGGACACACGTGGCGCTGTTCGTTGCGGTGCTTTTGGTGATGACGCTGTCCGGTGCGATCGTGGCGAACGCCTTGCCGCCGTATCCCAGCAGTTGGAGTGGCACGGCACTGCTGCATGCCCTGCCGCGCGGACTCTCGTTCTCTCTGCCGCTGCTCGCGATCCTCTTGTGCCACGAGCTGGGCCATTACGTCACGGCGCGCCGCTACCAGCTCAGCGTGTCGCCTCCGTTTTTCATTCCCGGACTGCCGGCGCCTCTGGGGATCGGCACGTTCGGCGCTTTCATTCGGCTGCGAACGATCGTGAACGACCGGCGACAGCTGCTGGATGTGGGTGCCGCGGGACCGATCGCCGGATTCGTGGTCGCTTTGGCGATTCTCTGGTTTGGCCTGGCTCATAGTCAGCCGTGGCCTGATTCGCCCGTCGGCGGGATGGCGATTCCGTGGGCGGGGGAAGTCCTGGCACCTGGTGATTCGGCCGTGACGTGGTTGATCCGCCATTTCGCGACGGGCGATACCACAACGCCGATCATGCTGCACCCGATCGCACTCGCCGGGTGGTTTGGGATGTTCGTGACGATGCTGAATCTGCTGCCCATGGCTCAGCTCGACGGCGGACACATCCTCTACGCGGCGTTCCCGACCCTGCATCGCCGCGTGGCGCGCGTGTTCTGGGTCTTTATCATGCTGCTCTCGTGGTTCTCCGTGACCTGGCTGATCTGGGGATTGGCGGTGCTCGTCTTGTCCCGCGGGCAGTTGGGCCACCCTCCGGTACTCGACGCGTACCGGCCGCTTCCGAAATCCCGGCGCTGGCTCACCTGGCTGAGCTTGCTCCTTTTTCTGCTTACTTTCTCGCCGGTACCGTTTAGGAGCTGAGGTGTCGGGTGCCAGGGGGTCCCTGACACCAGGCACCTGGCACCTGATACCGTATTGCGTAAGTCGTAGTGATTTATAATGTTGTTTCAAACCAGCCCCTGGATCGGCATGCCTGCCCAACCTGCCCGATATACGCCAGCTGCTGCGACCGATACGGTCGTCCACGATCTGCCTCCGATTCGCTTTGACGGACAACCCATAGACATCCGACTCTCCTTGCGCCGCACTGAAGACGGTATCTGGCGTGGCCGCATACTGTTCGGTGCCGAGGGGACGGAAGCGGAGCGCTCCAGCGCGGAGATTTTTTGCGCCGGCTCGGAGCAGGATTTGTGGCAATCGGTACGGGACCTGCGGGATCATCACCTGCGCGACCTGTACCGCTCGTTGCTATAGATGGCAGATCCGAAGGTGCTGGCGAAGCTGCGGCACGACCTCTCCAACCCTCTCTCGGCGATCCTCGCCGAGGCGCAGCTGCTGCTCCTCTCGCCGGAGAAGTACGACGAGGAGACGCTCGCCGGACTCAAACAGATCGAGGATCTGGCGCGCAAGATGCGTCAGCTGCTGCAAAGCCAAGAGTGAGCCGTCGGCATCGCCCCCGGTTTTGCCCGTCCACCGCGTGGTGGCCTCCGCGGCGGTTGCGCCTCGCCTTCCTTATTAGTCGGTCCGCGCGGCGGTTGGTGCGGCGCGTGACGCGCGTCATAGCGGTTCCGGTCAGACAACCGTAAATCCGTACCACGCACGGCTCTTGCGCGGGCCCGGGCCACGGGCATCTTAGCCCCTTCTCCAGGTGGGAGTCCCCGACGTTGGCTGGTCGCTGGTCAATGCTCTTACCAATGAGCGGTCTTGTCGTGGCTTGTGCAGGCGGGCGGCGGCCCGCTCCTGTCACCCCCGCGGAAATCCCCACCCTTCAAGCCCAGGCAGCTCAGCAACCCACCAACGCAAAGGTCCGCTTCCGTCTCGCTGCCGCACTGCTGGCCGCCGGGCGGTGTGATACCGCCATTGTCGTCGCAAACGCCGGTCAGATGCTGGCGCCGAGCGAGGCCTTGGGGCCGATGGTGATCGGCGGATGCCAGGAGAAGGACGGCCGCTACGATCTTGCGTTCGCCACGTACACCGACTTCGCTCGCCGCTATCCGCAGGCGCGGGGCATCGGGGGGGTACGCGCGTTGGCGCAGCTCGCGTTACGTACGCAGGCGACCCAGACCGCGAAGCTCGCGTTGGCGCGTGAATCCACGCTGACGGCGCTCGCTCCCGAGCCGTCCACCATCGCCGTGCTGCCGATGACGATCGCGGGCGACTCCAGCCTCCAGCCGTTGTCACGCGGGCTCGCGGAGCTGCTGACATCCGATCTCGCGCTCGTTCGCAACCTACGGCTGCTCGAGCGCGTGCAAATCGGTGTGCTGCTCGACGAGCTGAAGCTTGGACAGAGCAGCCGCGCCGATCCGGGCACGGCCGCTCGCGTCGGCCGGCTGCTCCGCGCCGAGCGGATGGTTCAGGGCGTTGCGGTGATTACGGAGAATGGGCCGGTGCGGATGTCGGCGGTGGTGGTGCGGGGCGACGGCACTATGCGCACGGGGGGGGGCGCGCAGGCGAACGGCACATTCAAGCAGCTGCTCGACCTCGAGAAGCAGCTCGTGCTGGGGATCGCGACGCAGCTCGGCATTCAGCTGACGGACGCAGAGCGGCAGCGGATTCTGCGTCAGGGGCCGAAAAACCTCGCCGCCTTCCTGGCCTACAGCGAGGGACTCGAGGCGCTCGATCGCGGCGATTATCGCGCCGCCGCCGCGGCGTTCAGCGCGGCGGTGCGGGCTGATCCGTCATTCCAGCAGGCGCAGCAACAGCAGCAGGCGGCCGAAGCGGCGCCTGCGGTCCAGGCAACTCCAGGCGACGTCGTGACGGTGGTCGAAGCCGTCGCGGACGTGACGGCACCGACTGAGCCCGCCTCGGCCAGCGCGCTGCAGCAGGGTACGCTGGATGTTTCGGGGACGATCGGCGACGCAACGGGATCGACCGGCATCAACAGTGTGCTCACCAATCCGACGAGCGACAGCCAGGGCATTTCGAGCATCGTCCAGGCTTCGGGCATACTGAGGATCATCTTCCGCCGGCCATGACACGCTCGCGAGCCGTGCTGCTCGGTGTTGCCGGCGTGTTCGCGCCTGGCCTGCTGGTGGCACAAGCCGCAACGACGGTCGCGCGCACCGGCGTCTATTTCGAATCCTACAGCTTCGGCGCGGGACTCGCGTTCAATCGCATCAGCGAATTCTCGATCCCGCTCAGCGTCACGCAGCGGGTGGGTGACCGCCTCGTCCTCGACGTCAGCACCGCATTCGCGAGCGCGTCGGTCAGCGAACCGGGCGGCGGAAAAATCGACCACTCGGGACTCGTCGATACCGATCTGCGCGCCACCGTCGGCGTGATTCCGGGCAAGCTCGTGTTCAACATCGTCGGGACGATTCCGACGGGCGCGACGGTAGTTCCCGATACGACGATCCCACTCTTCGGCGCGACGGCGACGGATCTCCTCGGGTTCACCACGCCCGGTTTCGGCTCGGGCGGCGGTGTCTCTGCTGGATTCGCTTCCGCGTTCAGGATGGGCTCGAATTGGGCAGTCGGGACGGGCGCGAGCTACCGCTACGGCGCTAGCTACACGCCGGTCAAAGGCGGCACGGAGATGAGCCCGGGCGGCGAGATTCGCGGCCGGCTCGGACTCGAAGGTCCCTTCGGCGGGGGCAAATACTTCCGCGGTGCGTTCGTCTACACGACGACCGGCGCCAACGACCTGGGTACCGGCTCGCAAAGCACGATCGGCGATCGCTTCCTGCTGTACGCAGCAGTCAGCATGCCGCTGGGCAACTCCAAGCTCTCGCTGTACGGATGGGAAATGCGTCGCATGCGCGCCCGCGACTTCGGCACGGCGGGGACGGTCTCCGTGCCGCGCGGCAACGTGCTCGCGATCGGCACGCGGCTCGACCGCCCGCTCGGTCCCAAGGCGACGCTCTCACCCCTGCTCGAGTTCCGTCACGAGTTGACCGGCCCCGGCTCGCAGATGCAGCTGCTCGGCTATCTGGTGCGCGCCGGCACTGATCTCCGTTATCAGTTGAGCGACCACGCCGCCGGTGTCGTGCAAGCGCAGCTTGCATTCGGCAAACTCCAGGATGAAGGCACCAGCGTCTCGCTCTTCGGACCCCGACTCGGCGTGTTCATCGAGTGGACTCGATAGACCTACGACCGTTTACGAGGTAGAGCACCAGCAACACCGCCGTAGCCGCGCTCACACCGTACTTCCATACCGCGGGGGCATCGGATGTCGAAAGCAAGCCTTCGATTGTCCCCGCAATCGCGAGCAGGGTAACGACCGATCCGATCATGCGGGCCGCGATCCGTCCCTCGACAATGAGGGCGTCCTTGCGAGTTCGATCGCCCGGCGCGATCAGGGCCTTGGCCAGCCGGAAGCCGGCGCCCGCCGAGATGAAGATCGCCGTCAGCTCCAGCACGCCGTGTCCCGCCACGAATACCAGGATGTAGCCCAGCGCGTTGTAGTTCTGGAATAGTCCCAGCACCAGCCCGAGCATTGTTCCATTGTAGAAGAGCAGCCAGGCCGTAAGGAGACCGGCGGTCAGTCCTCCCGCGAACACGCCGAACGACACGTTGATGTTGTTCGTGATAATAAGGGCGGCAACCTGAGGACGTTCGGCGCGGCTTGCCTGCGCGTAGGTACGGCCCTCGACTTGGCGCTCGGCCGCCTGCTCAGCGCGGGCCACCATGCCTGCTGGTACGATCTCTTCGGCCAGCGCCGGCCGCTCGCGAATCATCACGTATCCGACGACTGCGGGAACAGTGAAGAGAAGAAAGGCCAACACGACGTACTGCCACGACTGCACCACCGCGGCCGGGAAGTCGCGCAGGATGTAGTGGGGTAGGGGCGTGCGCTCCTTGCCGCGGGCCCGGTAGAGCGCATTGTGGCCAGCGCTGACCACCCGCTCCAGGTAGGCGATGACCCGTGGATCCACCTGGTAGGTTCGCGCGCGCGCGAGATCCGCCGCCACCTCCCGGTATTGCGCCGCGAATGCCGGGATCTCCCCCGGTGCCAGTGCCCCGACGCCTGACCGCTCCATTCGGACCGCCGTCGCGTGGAATGCTTCCCATCCCGCGCGTTTCTTCTCCACGAACCGCTCGGCGGGGACCGTGATGCGGCCCGCGACGCCGGCCCTCGCCCGCGGCGCGAAGCGGCTGCGGCGCTTGCCCTGCTCCTCGGCGAACACCATCACGAGGTACGACTGCGCGTCGCCATGGCGACGCGGAATGCGCCCCTCGAACCGGCGCACGAGATCCGCCGTGATGCGCGCCCGCACGTCGGGTGTCAACTCATTCAACCGTCCGAGGAAGCGGTCCAGCAGCTTGAATTCATCCTCGGACAAATCCGGCGGTCCCGTTTCGATCGGCTCGGCGATTTGCTGCTCGGCGGGAGCGGCGTTCGCGCCCAGGACCCAGTCGGTGGGCCGGTCGCGCACGACGATCGTCCCCGCGGCCATATCCCCAGGACGTTTGTTACTGGGGTGTAGGAAGATCGAGAGGAGCGCCGGGGCAAACGGCACGGGGACGTAGCAGTCGACAAAGCGGACGAGATTGCGGACGACGGCGGCGGGCGGCGTCACCGACCGCCCGGTGTCCATCACGACACGAATCCCGAGCGCTTGCTTGCCGGGAGTCCGGCCGCCGTTCAGCGCCTCGAACAGCGTGAAGTAACCCCACACGAACGAGAACACGAGCAGGATCATCAGGGCCGCCAGCCACCCCTGCAGCTCGCGGCCACCCGAGAACGGGCCACCCCCGATCGTCGCCCACACGATCAGCAGTAGCAGCAGTCCCAGGAAGACGAACAACAGGTCGAGCAGCCCGGCCGCCATGCGCGACCCGACGCCCGCCAACTCGAACCGGACGTCTACGTGTTCCGGCGTCTCGACGCCATGATGCTGGCGAAGATCCAGGTCTCGCGCGGACGGCTGCATGTCCTCATCTTACCGCCTGTCCCAACGCGGAGCGACCCATTAGCTCGAACCTCAGGCCCATGCAGCTGGGCGAAATCCTTGATGGGACGTTCAACATCTACCGGCGTCATTTTCTGCTGTTCATGCGGCTGAGCCTGATACTGGTGTGGCTCCCGACGGCCATCTGGGTCTACTTCCAGGTCCGTTTCGCCGGCAATCCGCTGTCGGCGGTCAGCATCCTCGAGCAGCATCTGGTCGCCACGATCCTCCTCGGGCTCGGCTGGCTCGTGCTGGCATCGGTCGCCGGTCTGCTGCTGCGGGCGGGCACGATTCGCATCATCTCAGACTCCTATCTCGGCCACGAGCCGGATCTGGTCGCATCGCTCAAGTTCGGCGTGGGCAAGATCGTTCCGTTGCTGCTCGTCACGATCAGCAAAAACCTCCTGCTCTTCCTCATCGCGGTGTTCGGATGGCTGGCAATCGTGCTGCTGATGGTGGTCGGCCGGTTGGGGAACCCGGGCATCGCCGCATTGATGATGGTTGCCGGTATCGTCGGTTTGATTTGGTTCGTGGCCTGGGTGGCGTGCGCGTATGGGACGACCACGCCGATCGTCGTGCTCGAGGACCTTCCCAGCTCCTTCGACGCCTTTAGTCGCTCCTGGGAGCTGACGCGGGGCTCGCGCGGGAAAGTCTTTGGCACCATGGCCGTCACGTGGCTGATGTCCGCGATGCTGCCGGGGATAGTCGTGGCTGGGATCAGCGGCGCGGCGAATGCGACGGGAAACGCGGCACTGCAGCCCCTCTTTGTCGTGGTGTCGTCGCTCCTCAGCATCCTCCTCGCGCCGATTTTGCCCTGCGCGCTCACACTGCTCTATTACGACCTGCGCGTGCGTCGCGAAGCCTTCGACTTGCAGATCCTGAGCGAGCAACTGGGGATCCACTGATCGGCGCCTGGCTGCTGCTGCAACACGCTTCGAACGTTAGTCCGGCCATTCCAGCCGACTCGCTGCGGCGGGTGGTCGGCGAGGTGTTCGCGCGGCCCGAATTCGAATGGATCGAGCGGCAGCGTGTGGTCTCCTGGCTTGCCAGGCAGTGGCTCAACTTGATCGCCTGGCTCAATCGTCTGGCCGAGCAATACCCCGTCGGCTTCAATATCGGCCTGGCTCTGATCGTCGTTGCGCTAGTCGTTCTGATCGTGCACATCGGCTACGTCATCTGGCGCATCGTGCAGCCCGCGGCACGCACGGGAAAGGCCGCATCGGCCATTACCGGCGGCGTCGTCATGGACGCAGCGGCGCACCTCGAGCTGGCCGAGGAGCTGGCGCGAGCCGGGCGCTACGCCGAAGCCCTGGCCCACCGCTTCCTGGCGGTCGTCCTCGAGCTGGACCGGCGCAAGGCGCTGCGCTTTCATGTATCCAAGACGCCGGCGGAGTATGTCGGCGAAGCCCGCCTGAACGACACCGGTCGCGCCTCGCTCGCCGGCCTGGTCGCCCAGTTGTACCGTCATTTGTTCGGAGCCATCCCCTGCGACGCGACCGAATACGAGGCATTCGGTGCCGCGGCGCAGGAGCTGGCGCGAGGGCAACATGTCGTACCGGCTTGAGATCGGGTTCGCGCTGCTGTTAGCCGGTGCGATCGGCGTCGCGTTATGGGCCGCGAGCCGCAAGCCTACGACGCCCGAGTTCGACTTTCGCTCGTCCACCCTCCTCAGCGGTCCCAATGGAAGTAAGGGTCTCCACGACATCCTGCGACAGCTGGGCCGGCCATCCGAGCGGCGCCGCACGTCGCTCGAGAACCTCGCCACCGAGCGCGCGCATCGTCCCGCGATTCTGGTCCTGCTGAATCCCATGTTCCTGTTGGACGACGACGAAGTGGAGCAGGTCGTGCGATACGTTCGCGCCGGCGGTGCGGTACTGGCCACCGGAGCTGGGGGTGGCGTGACCCGGTGCACTGGATGGCGCATGCAGTGGTTGGGGGGGGAGCGTGCTGACAGCATGGCGGTGCGCTGGCCGGACCCGGCAGTGCGGCTGCCATATGCCTCCCGCGTCTTGACGCTTCGCAAACCGGAAGATGAGGGACCCACTCGACTCGAAGCTCTGAGAAAAGGAGACGACGACGACGCGCAGCCGGGGATCTGCAACACCTTGGTGCCGTTCGCAATCGACACCATCGTCGCGGCGCTCAACAATCGCCCGGTAATCCTCCGCCTGCGCTATCGTGGCGGCGGGACCATTACGTTGGCCGCCGACGCCGGCTGGTTCACCAACCGCGTCTGGCGCGATAGCGATGTCCCCATTGTTGCGCTGCCGCTGCTCACGCCGCGGCGCGAGCGGCCCGGGCGTGTCGTATGGGACGAGTATCATCAAGGGTTCGGGGAAAACGACGGGCCGTCACTGGTCGGACGCACGTGGAGCTGGTTGCGGAGCTCGCCCGCCGGGTGGGCGATCCTCCAGCTCATCGCCGTCGCGCTCGTCTGGCTGGCCATGACCGCCGTCCGCTTCGGTCCCGCGCGCGAGGTGGTGGAACGGCGGCGTCGCTCGCCGCTCGAGCACCTCGAAGCGTTGGGCGCGGGACTCGAGAGCGCCGCCGACGTCGACACCGCAGTTCGGCGCTTGGCCCTGGGATTGCGCCGCCGTCTGAGTCGAGCCGGTCACGCCGGCCACGACGACGTCGGGCCTTGGCTGGAGGGATTAGAGCTTGCAATGCGCGGTCCACAAGGCCGCGCGGCTGTCCGTCGCTTGCATTATCTACTCACCGTACGCGACCGCGGGACGGATTCCTCCGTGCGCGTGCTTCAAGCCGCTCAAGCCGTGGAGGACGTGTGGGAGGAACTGCGCCCGCGCACGACGCGCAACGCATCGTAGAAGCCTTGCGCCGAGTGGTGCTGGGACAGGACGCGGCCACGCGCGAAGTGCTCGTGTGTCTGCTCGCGCGGGGGCACATCCTGCTCGAGGGCGTGCCCGGTACCGCGAAGACGCTCCTGGTGCGCACGCTTGCGCTCGCGCTGGATGTGCGATTCGTGCGCATCCAGTTCACGCCCGACTTGATGCCCGCCGACATCACCGGCATCACGTTGCTCACGGGCACACACGAGTTTGCGTTCCGGCCCGGCCCAGTCTTCGCCGATCTGGTGCTCGCCGACGAGATCAACCGCGCGCCCGCGAAAACGCAGGCTGCGTTGCTCGAGGCGATGCAGGAGCGGACGGTCACGGTTGATGGCAAGAGTCATCCGCTCTCGGCGACGTTCACCGTGTTCGCGACGCAGAATCCGATCGAGTTCGAGGGCACCTATCCACTGCCCGAGGCGGAGCTCGATCGCTTCATGGCGAAGGTGCAGATCGGATATCCGGCGGCGCATGTGGAACAGGGGATCCTGACCCGCTACGTCGAGGGCTTCGAGGCGGACCGCACCGATACTTACGGCGTCACGCCGGTGATGAATGCCGATGGCCTCGAGGCGCTGCGCCAGGCGGTCGATGCGGTGCGGGTCGAGCCGCGCATCACCGGGTACATCACCGCCATCGTCCGCGCGACGCGCGAAGCGGCGTCGCTCACGCTGGGCGCGAGCCCGCGCGCCGGCGTGGCGCTCTTCAAGGCCGCGCGAGCGGCCGCTCTGCTCGATGGCCGAGACTACGTCATCCCGGATGACGTGAAGCTCCTCGCGCCTGCCGTCTTGCGGCATCGCGTCAATGTCGCTCCCGAGCTCGAGCTCGAGGGCGTCACCGCCGATCAGGCGCTCAAAGCGATTCTCGACCGCATCGAGGCTCCCACGGCGTGAACCTGCTGCCGCTGTTTGTCATCGGTATAGAATCGCTTTCCTTCATCCTGCTGTGGTACTTCCTCGGCACGATCGCGGGTATGCTGTGGACGCCCCGAGCACTGCTGATTGCCGGGCTGCTGGCGCTGTTCGGTGTCCTGGGGTTTTGGACATCATGGGGGCTCGATGTGATGCTCCTGGCCGATGCCGCGTTGATCCTCCTCATCTGGCTCGACGCAACGCTGGCGCAAACGGTCGCTGTGACGCGCGAGCCCCTTCCGGCGTTATCCGTCGGCCACACCGGCGAAGTGACGTACCGCTGGACGAATCCTTCCCGCCGTCGCGCTCGCCTGCGGGTCCGTGAGGTGCGTCCCGAGATCCTCGGCGGCGCGCAGCCGCCCCGCTCCGTCGCGATCCCGCCCAGCTCGGCGACGCGCGAGACGGTGCCGGTAGTGCCGTTGCGGCGCGGCCGCGAAACAGCGGGGACGGGTGGCTTCGTGCTCGACAGTCTGGGCCCGCTGGGCCTCGGGCGCCACCGGACGCGACTGCCGCTGCCGTGGGAAGTGGTCGTCTATCCGCCGCTCGTCTCGGTGCGACTGCGTGCCTCGGTCGCCGACGCTTTGCGGCGGGATGCCGGCACGAAGCCCATTCGCCAGCTCGGCGAGGGCCGGCTGTTCGAGTCGCTGCGCGAGTGGGTACCCGGCGACGAGATCCGGCACATCGACTGGAAAGCGACCGCGCGGCGCGGCAAGGTGATCACGCGGCAGTACGAAGCGGAGCGGCGGCAGCAGGTGCTGCTGGTGCTCGACACGGGTCGCCTCATGACCGCCGACGTCGCCGCCGGCGTAGCCCGGCTCGACTTTGCCGTGCAGGCCGCGCTCGAGCTCGCCTATGCCGCCGCGCAGCACGATGACAACGTCGGCATCATGACATTTGCGGACGGCGTCCAGCACTTCGTCGCGCCGCAGCGCGGCCGCACCGGCATCCGCCGCGTGCTCGACGTGTTGGCGGAGGTCGAGCCGAAGCTCGTGGAGCCCGATTACCCTGGGGCGTTTCGCTATCTCGCCGTGCGCAATCGCAAGCGCGCGTTGACGGTGCTGTTCACCGATGTGATCGATCGCTTCGCGTCCGATGCATTGGTCGCGAATGTCGCGACGCTCCGGCCTCGGCACCTGCCGCTGGCCGTGACGCTCCGCAATCCCGAGCTCGATACCGTCGCGATGCAGCGCGCTACGACACCGCGCGACGCGTTTCGCAAGGCTGCCGCCGAGGAGTTGCTGCACGCGCGCGAAGAAGCGCTGGGACACATGCGGCGGGCAGGTGTCCTGGTGATCGACGTCACACCGGAGCGCGCGGCACAGGCGGTCGTCGCGAAGTATCTCGATCTCAAGCGGCGGGGGACGTTGTGACGCGCCTGCTGGCCCGGCAATAGGCCGTATTGTATCTTCGGACCTCAAGTTCCGGGATATGCCTTGATGCGCTGCCCCACTCGACTGATCCCCGTCGTAGCCCTCGCGCTGGCGCTCGCCGGCGTCACGTGCGCCCTCCCGACCGACAAGAGCGACCAAGTCACGGTGGTGATGCAGGCGCCGAGCCTCGTGGTGATCCGCGGCCAGCAGCTGCCCGTGTTCGCCCGGGCATTCCACGTGAACGGCACCGACACCGTCGACGTGAAGAACATCGTGTTTCACTGGTCGAGCGGTAACACGAACCTCGCCACCGTTCAGGACGATGGGGGTGGCTATGCCCAGGTGACGGGTGTGAACTCCGGGACCGTCGAGATCTTTGCCCGGGCCGTGGCATTCGAGGAGGCGGACCTGGGGACGCTCCAGGTGCGGGTCTCCAATCCCCTCGAGATCGACAGCATGCGACCGGCGACCCTGCGCTACGGTGAGGTGATCACGCTGTACGGGATCGGCGTCGACTCCATTTTCCAGGCGAGTCTCGCGGGCGCGACGCTCTTCCCGTATCCCTTTTCGGCTGGGCGGGATTCCACCGGGTACGCGCATCTGAGTTTCTGGGTGCCGCCTCCGGCGCGCACTGATTCCCTGTTCTATATCGGCAACGGGGTCTTCGGCTTTACTGACAGTTTGGTGCAAGTCATCCGCAGCGACGTGTACGAGCCGAATGAGACATCGCCTTATGTGATCGACCTTGACGGCTCGCGCCCGTTTCCCGGCACTATCCTGCATCCGTTCTTGCTCCTCAATCCGGCGCTGTCGTTCGAGGCGTTGCCACGAGAGGTGAAGGAGGGCGTCGACTGGTATCGCCTGACCCAGTCCACCCCCCGCGATCTGACGGTAGTCGTCACCGCTGGGGAAGCGGCGGGGACGTTCGGTACGTTCCTCACCGATTCGCTGGCGTTTCGAGCGTCCGACACGAGCTACTTCATCGGCAGTGATTCCTGGACGTGGGGGCCGTCGTCCCACGCGTGCCACGGGTTGCCGTTTACCCCTCCAGAGGCGGTGGCTGACTCGACCGTCGTAGCGCTCAGGGGCGTGTCGGGCTCGCTCGACGCAGTCGCGCTATACGGGCAGGCAGCGCGCTACGGCCTCGCGGTGATCGACGCGTATGTGAGCGAGCTGCCCGCCGACGACCACGAGGAAGACAGCTATTGCAGCGCCGCAGACTTGCGCGGTACGCGGCAGACTCCGTTCCAGGACACGCTGACAATTGAGAACCCGCACGCGATCGATTGGATTCGGTTCCAGTACACGCAGGGGGGGGTCGGATCCAGCGCGCAGATCCGGCTGCACGCGTTTCCCGGAGCGAATCCGCCCGCCAGCAAAGACCTGGACGTCTACGTCATCCAGGTGCCGCAATCCGGCGACCCCGGGTTGCAGATCTTGTTCGCGGATACAACGACTGGGTCGGACGTCAACCGAAATGTGGGACTCCCCACCGGGGAGTACTATCTTGTGGTGCTGGACTACGCGGGAGCGACCACGACCTACGCCGTATGCGTTGGGACGAAGCCGCTCGCCGGTGCAGGCTCGTGCGACTCGACCTTCCCAAGCGCGGTGGGAGCGTCGACCCGACCATGACCGGGTCTGCCGGCTCCGTGATGGAATGCATCAAATGCCACACCCCGCTCCCGGACGGCAGCAAGTTCTGCTACACCTGCGGCGCGGACGTAACGGGGGGCGGCACGTTGGGCGCGGACGGCGGCGCAACAGAAGGCTTGATGATCCGGCTGCAGCGACTCGTGGAAGGGAAATACAAGCTCGATCGGCTGCTGGGGAAAGGCGGCATGGGTGCCGTTTTTCTGGCGCACGATCTTACGCTGGAGCGCGAAGTCGCGATTAAGGTCCTGCCCCCTGACATCTCGATGGACGAGCAGATCGTCAAGCGCTTCCAGCAGGAAGCGAAGACGTCGGCCAAGCTCGACCACACCAACATCATCCCCATTTACCGCGTCGAAAGTGAAGGCGGCCTCAACTACTTCGTGATGAAGTACGTCGCGGGCACGTCGCTCGAAGACGTGCTCGACCAGAAGCAGCCGTTGACGATCGACTACATCCAGCGGGTGTTGTGGGAAGCCGCGTGCGCCCTGGGGCATGCCCACCAGCGTGGTGTCGTGCACCGGGATGTGAAGCCCGCCAACATCATGTTCGACCACGACGGCCGCGTGATGCTGACCGATTTCGGGATCTCGAAGGCACTGCAGGCGGCCAGCGGCTTCACCGGCACCGGCATGATCATTGGGACGCCGCACTACATGGCTCCCGAGCAGGCCAAGGGCGCCAGCGTGGATGGGCGCGCCGACCAATACTCGCTCGGCGTCGTCGCCTATCGCATGATCACCGGCGAGCTGCCGTACACCGGCGACTCGGTTCACACAATCCTCTATAAGCACATCTTCGAGGAAGTCCCGAGCGCTGCTGCCAAGCGCGGCGATGCGCCGCAGTTCTTGGTCGCGGCTATCTCACGCTCCCTGTCCAAAGAGCCCGACCAGCGGTACGCCACGATGGAGGAGTTTGCGACGGCCGTATGGCCGGAGCAGCCGGTGGCGGTGCCGAAGAAAGGCGCGGCGAGCAAGAGCCAACGGCGGCCACCACCGCCGAGGACTGCGTCAGCGGATGCGCCAACGGAAATGACGACGGCTCCGACGACGCCCATCCCTCGAGCAGCGAAAAAGAAGCGCTCAGGTTTCGGAGTGGTGATGGGCGCGATTGTGGTCGTCGGTGCAGGAGTCGGAGGCTATCTGGCGCTCGCGCCGAAGACGGATGCGCCGCCGGCGCCAGCGCCTCCGCCGGTCGCCGCACCGGTCGAGACGGTTCGCGGCGCGGTGCAGCCCTCGGCGCCGCGCCGAGGCGGTGACACGCGCCGGCAGACCAACCCGCCGCCCGCGCCCCCGACGGCTCCCGTCGCCGCGCAAGGATACATATCAGTGAACTCGAACCCGCCGGGGAATCTGTTCATCGACGGGCGAGACCTCGGCTCCGTTCCCGTGATCGAGCAGCCCGTGTCTGCGGGCCGGCACACTATCCGAGTCGAGCGTCCGGGTTTCAAGACGAAGACCGAGGTTATCGACGTGCCGGCCAATAACACGGTCCGTCGGACGTACGTGCTCGAACAGGAGGGATCGGAGTGACGCGTCGCTCGACCTGGCTGCTCGCCGCCGTTCCGCTCCTTGCCTCACTGCCGCTTTCGGCCCAGACCGTCCAGAACCCTACGCTGCGGCGTGCCCAGCAGGCGTTCGAGAATCTCGATTACCGCCAGGCGCTCACCGTCGGACAAGCGGCCCTGCGGGAACGCCTCACGGGCTTCGAGCGCGCGCGCGCCTACGAGCTCCTGGGATTCACCTACAGCGGGATGGACTCGATTCTCAAAGCGGTGGACGCGTTCAAGCAGGTCGTGTTGATCGAGCCCGAGCGGGAGCTCGATCCCAATCGCACGTCGCCCAAGGCACTCAGCGCGTTTCAGGTCGCGCTCACCCAGATCCTGGTGGTCCGCCAACTCCGCGTGGACAGCGTCGAGTTCGTCGGGGGCCAGGGAGCCGTCGGCATCCGGTATACCGTGACCCAACCGTCGCGCGTCGTTACCAGGATAACGGGTGGATCCTTAGGGCGTGTGCGAATCGACTCGATCGTCGCAAACGGGCAGGTCAACATCCGCTGGCCCGCGCGGCTGCCGAGCGGGGACCCAGTGCCGGCGGGGAATTACAACGTCGTGGTCGAGGCGACCGTCGGGCAGAACAGCTTCTCCGGCTCTCAGCCGATTCGGATCGCCCATGGCAGGGTCGATACGCTACCGCATCTGACGAGCCTGCCGGGCTACACCTACCTGCCGGAGACCGAGGTGCCGCCCAAGAGCTGGAAGCCGATGGGCCTCGCGCTCGTGTACACCGGCGTCGCGCTCGCCGGCACGTCCGCCCTGTCGAATGGCGAGCTCGGATCGACGTCGTTGCGCGAGGGCGGCGCGATCGGCGCCGGGATCGTAGTAGCGGGATTCATCATGACGTTGAGGAAGCCGGCGCCTCAGCCCGCGCGCGGCAACATTCTTTACAATCAGCTGCTCCGCGAGCAGATCGCACGTCGCAACAGCGAAATCGCGCAGGAGAACACGCGGCGCCGCCAGCAGGTGGCGCTCAGCGTGGTGCCGGTGCCGAGGACGGGAGGCGGGCGATGAAAACGGCGGCCTGCGCCGCGCTGTTGGCTGTTGTCGCAGCGCACGCACTAACCGCCCAGCACGTCTCCATCGGTCCACAGATAGCCTTCGGCGATTACAAAGAGGTCTCGTCCGAGCTCCATTACCGCGGCACCGGCATCGCGGCCAAGGCCACGCTCCAGTGGAAGAAGTTCTCCGGCGACATCGTGCTCTCGAAGCTGAAGTACAAACCGAGTAGCGATGGAACGGCGACGAAGGAGTTCGACGCGTCGGAAGTCGATGTGCGGCTACGCTACTACGTCACTGGACCCGTCAGTGCCGAGCTCGGCTTCATCAGGCGCAAAGCAGACCCCGAGCTCGAGGCTCAGTCAGTCGGAGCCGTGACGATCGGCGCCCGCATGGAATACCTCCTGGGACCCGGTGTGCGCATGGCGTTGAGCGGCGGGTTGCTGTTCGGTTCCAAGTTCTCCGGCGGTGGCTCGACCGGGGCACTGGGCGCGCTGCAACTTGGCCTCGGACTCACGGTCGACGCGCTGCGCGGGCGTGTACAGGCGACGGGTGATTACGGATTCCAGCGCTTCTCGCGGGAGACCGACGATGGGAGTGGTGCTCTACCAGCGCCGATCCAGCAGTCCGTGGGTCGCATCGGACTCGCCGTCGCCTTCTAGAGGGTTTTCCCGGGCTTGACAGGCTCCGTCCCAGAGGGAGATTTCGCGCTCCACATGATGTCATTCGCGCTGCTGCTTCTCGTCCTGGTCCTGCTCCTGAGCCTTACACTGCTCGGGGGAGGGGTCGTGGCGCGCGCGGAGACGAGGATGTAAGCAGGCCGTCGAAGCAGAGAAGAGAGCAGGACTGGCGCCGCGGACCCCAAAGGTCCGCGGATTTTTTTTTACTGCGGGGGGAAGCCATGAGCAGCGATGTCGTGATCTTCGATACCACGTTGCGTGACGGTGAGCAGGCACCCGGCAATGCGATGACGCCGGAGGCCAAGCTCCGGGTGGCCCGTCAACTCGACGCGCTCGGCGTCGACGTCATCGAAGCCGGCTTCCCGGCGGCATCGCAAGGCGATCTGCGCGGTGTTCGGGACGTGGCGGAGACGGTACGGCGTCCGGTGATTGCCGCGCTCGCGCGATGTCACGACCGGGACATCGATCAGGCGGCGGAGGCGCTCCAGCCCGCGCAGCGCAAACGGATCCATGTCTTCATCGCCACCTCGGACCTCCATCTCGAGCAGAAGCTCCGGATCGATCGCGCCACGTGTATTGAGCGCGTCCGCGCTTCGGTGCGGCGCGCCCGCGGCTACACCGCCGACGTCGAATTCTCGGCGGAGGACGCGACCCGCAGCGACCTCGACTTCCTGTGTCGTGTCGTGTCGGTCGCCATCGTCGAAGGCGCAACGACGATCAACCTCCCCGATACGGTCGGTTACACGACGCCCACGGAGTACGCCGCACTGTTCCGCGCCGTGCGCGAACGGGTGCCGGAGACGGCCGGCGTCATCCTCAGCGCCCATTGCCACGACGATCTCGGCCTTGCGGTCGCGAATTCACTCGCTGCCGTAGAAGCGGGAGCGGGGCAGGTGGAGTGCACCATCAACGGCATCGGTGAGCGCGCGGGTAACGCGGCGCTGGAGGAAATCGTCATGGCGGGCCGCGTACGGCCGCAAGTGGTGTCCTTGCGCTGCCGTGTGAATCCTCGCGAGATCATGCGCACCAGCCGGTTGGTGTCCAACGAGATCGGGGTGTTTCCTCAACCGAACAAGGCCATCGTCGGTCGCAACGCGTTCGCCCATGAAGCGGGGATTCATCAGCACGGTGTGCTGCAGAACGGTCTCACGTACGAGATCATCGCGCCCGAAACGGTCGGCGCCGGCGGCTCGAGCATCGTTCTAGGCAAACATTCCGGACGACATGGACTCGAGCGCCGCTATCGCGAGCTGGGTTACGAGCTCGATAGCGTGGCCATCGACGCGCTGTATCAGGCGTTCACGGCGCTCGCCGACAAGAAGCGACAGATCCTCGATGAAGATCTGTTGACGCTGCTGCACGAAGGATTTCATCGCGCGCCCGAGGTCTACAACCTCACATATCTCCAGGTGACCTGCGGAACCGCGACGGCCACGGCCGAGGTGCGTGTCGCAGGACCTGGATTTCAGGAGCGCAGCGCCACGGCCAGCGGCAACGGCCCGATCGCGGCAGCCTTCGCGGCGATCGGGGAAGCAGCAGGCCGCACCATCGAGGTGATCGATCTGTCCGTGCAGTCGGTCACGCCCGGCCGTGACAGTCTTGGCCGGGTCATCCTCCAGGTGCGCATCGATGGCAAGTCGCTCACGGGGCACGGGGCGTCCACCGACATCGTCGAGGCCGGCGCGCGGGCGCTCATCCATGCGCTCAACAAGGTGGACCACGCCGACGGGCTCGAAGCGGTGGCCCTGAGCAGCAGCTACTTCTGGGGAGTGTAGGCCAACCATGCGCGAAGTATTGACGGGCAGCCAGATCCTGTGTCGCACGCTCCAGGATGCGGGCGTCGAGGTCCTGTTCGGCTATCCGGGTGGGGCGATCATGCCGTTTTACGACGCACTGCACGGACATCCCGAGCTGCGTCATATCCTCGTCCGGCACGAACAGGCCGCCGCACATGCCGCGGACGGGTACGCCCGCGCGGGCAAGCGCGTTGGGGTGTGCGTCGCGACGTCCGGGCCCGGCGCGACCAATCTCGTGACCGGACTCGCCACGGCGCACATGGACGGCTCGCCCGTCGTGGCAATTACGGGTCAGGTCGCGCGCCCGATGCTCGGACGGGATGCGTTCCAGGAGACCGATGTCGTCGGCGTCACGATGCCGGTCACCAAGCACAACGTGCTCGTCAAGGATGTGTCGGAGCTGGCCGACGCGTTGTGCGAGGCCATGGCGATTGCCGTCGCGGGACGCCCCGGCCCCGTCCTCGTGGACGTGCCCAAGGATGTTCAGAACCAGAAGATCGAGTACCGGCCCGGCAGCGGCGCGGCGCCGAGTCCTGCAGAACAGCCGGACGATGCGGCGCTGCGAGAGGTGGCGCGGCTGATCGCGCAGGCTGAGCGCCCGCTCTTGATGATCGGCCATGGCGTGATCCAAAGCGGCGCCTACGCGGAGGTCCAGACACTCGCCGAGCGCACCGGGATGCCGGTGATCACCACGCTGCTGGGCATCAGCGCGTTTCCCCAGGCGCATGCGTTGCACCTCGGGATGCCGGGGATGCACGGCGAAGTGCACGTGAACCAGGCGATCCAGACGGCGGATTTGATCGTCGGAATCGGTATGCGTTTCGACGACCGCGTGACCGGCAATACGGCCAGTTTCGCCCCCCGCGCGACGATCGTGCATATCGATATCGATGCGGCGGCGCTTGGCCGCACCGTACGCGCTGACGTGGGCATTGCCGGGGACGCGCGTGAGGTCGTGGCGCGTCTGCTCACCCTCGTGATGCCGCGCGACTGCGAGCCCTGGCGTGAGGAGATTCGCGGGCTCGTGCACCTACGCGAAGAGTCGTTTGCCGGCGGTCTGTCGCCGGACGCGATCTTCTCGTCCCTCGCCGAGGTCACTGGTGGCCGGTGCACGATCGTGTCCGACGTCGGGCAACACCAGATGTGGGTGGCGCAGCGCTACCCGTTCCAGCGGCCCAACACGCACATCACCTCTGGAGGCCTGGGCGCCATGGGCTTTGCCGTGCCGGCGGCGATGGGCGTGCATCTCGCCCGCCCCGACGAGCCGGTGTGGGCCATCTCGGGTGACGGCGGATTTCAGATGAACATGGCCGAGATCGCCACCATGATACAGGAAGGGCTGGTGGTGAAGCTCGCGATCTTCAACAACGGCTACCTCGGCATGGTGCGGCAGTGGCAGCAGTTCTTCCACGGCGGCCGCTACGCCAGCACGCCCATCTGGAGTCCGGACTACGTAAAGCTCGCCGCCGCCTACGGCATTCCGGGGTGGCGCGTCGAGTCGGTGGGTCAGGTCGAGGACGCGCTGCGACAGGCCAACGAGAGCCCCGGTCCGGCGTTGGTCGAGCTGGTCATCGAGCAGGGGGCCAACGTGTTCCCGATGATCGTGCCCGGTGGCTCGCTCTCCGAGCCGCTGGAAGCGGCGCCCGTATGACCGCGGGACTCATCACCGTCCTGCTCGACAGCGAGCTCCTCATCCTGGGGCGCACGTGCGGCGTGTTGCGGCGGCGCAATCTGCCGATCCAGAGCTTCGCCGTGGATTCCAACGGCTATCCTGGTGTGTGGCGGCTGTCGTGTGTGATCGATGCGGACGAAAGCACGCTCACCGGGCTGGTCCTTCAGATTCGCAATGTGATCGGCGTCCGCAAGGCGACCGTCACTCCCAATTCTCGTTCGGAGGCATCATGAGCTCATCGGTGCGCGTCTATTACGACGCGGACACCGACCGCGCGCGCCTGCGCGATCGGGTGTTCGCGATCATCGGGTACGGCAGCCAGGGGCACGCGCATGCGCAAAATCTGCGTGACAGCGGCGCGCGCGTGGTCGTGGGGCTCCGGCCCGAAGGTGCGTCATGGCAGCGGGCCGTGGAAGACGGGCTCGATGTCCTGCCCGTCGCCGCTGCGGCGCGGGCCGGCGATGTGATCATGATGCTCGTGCCCGATCAGGAGGCGCGGGCAGTCTACGAGGCCGCGGTCGCGCCGGCGCTCAGCGCCAGCAAAACGCTGATGTTCGCCCACGGCTTCAACGTACACTTCGGCGAGATCGTGCCGCCCGCGGCGGTGGACGTCTCGATGATCGCCCCCAAGTCTCCCGGACATCTCGTCCGGAGCGAGTTCGAGGCGGGGCGGGGCGTGCCGGCCCTCGTCGCGGTGCATCAGGATGCCAGCGGCTCGGCGTTGCCGAACGCGCTCGCCTATGCCGCCGGGATCGGCGTTACGCGCGCCGGCGTCATCGCGACGACATTCGCCGAGGAGACGGAGACGGATCTGTTCGGCGAACAGGCGGTGCTGTGCGGCGGCGTCACGGCGCTGGTGCAGGCCGGATTCGAGACGCTCACGGAGGCCGGGTATACGCCCGAGATGGCGTACTTCGAGTGTCTCCACGAGCTGAAGCTCATCGTGGACCTGATCTATCGCGGCGGCCTCGGCTTCATGCGCCACTCGATCAGCGACACCGCCGAGTACGGCGACCTGACGCGTGGAGCGCGGGTGATCAGTCCCGCCGTGCGCGAGGAAATGCGGCGTCTGCTCGCCGACATCCGCAGCGGCGCGTTCGCCAAGGAGTGGATCGCGGAGTGCCGCGCCGGCGCTCCCCGCTTCGCCGAGCTGCGCCGGGCGGCGCGGCAACACCCCATCGAGCAAGTCGGTGCGCAGCTGCGGGCGATGATGCCGTGGACCGAGGAAGGGGCTCGGGCATTGAGGCTCGGGGCTCGAGAATCTCGTGTTGTTTCCGAGCCCCGAGCCCCGAGTCCGGAGCCCCTCCGGGCGTGACACGCACGTTGTTCGACCGGGTCTGGGAGGCCCACGTCGTCCAGGAGCTGGCGGATGGCGTGGCGCTGCTGTACGTCGATCTGCACCTGGTGCACGAAGTGACGTCGCCGCAGGCATTCGCCGGCCTGCGGCACGCCGGCCGCCGGGTGCGACGGCCGGAGCGCACGCTCGCGACCGTGGACCACAACGTGCCCACCGGTGATCGCTCTGTCCCGATCGCCGATCCGGTCGCGGCACTGCAGGTGGACGCCCTCGACACCAATGCGCGCGAGTTCGGGATCGAGCTGTTCGATCTCGCCTCGCCAGGCCAGGGGATCGTGCACGTCATCGGACCGGAGCTGGGCGCGACCCAGCCCGGCATGCTGATCGTGTGCGGCGATTCGCACACCGCCACGCACGGGGCGTTCGGCGCCTTCGCGCTCGGCATCGGCACCAGCGAGGTCGAGCATGTGCTGGCGACGCAGTGCATCGTGCTGGCCAAGCCGCGCAATCTCGAGGCGCGGATCACAGGCAGCCGCGCGCCGGGAGTGTCGGCGAAGGATCTGATTCTCGCGCTGATCGGCGAGATCGGTACGGCCGGGGCGGCGGGACACGTGATCGAGTACACCGGCGACGCGATCCGTGCGCTTTCCATGGAAGAGCGCATGACAGTATGCAACATGTCCATCGAAGCCGGCGCGCGCGCCGGGATGATCGCACCCGACGAGGTGACGGTCGCGTATCTCCAAGGGCGGCCGCGCGCGCCCGCCGGGAAAGCCTGGAAGAGCGCGATCGAGCGCTGGCGAGCGCTCCGTTCCGATCCCGGCGCGCCCTACGACACGCAGGTGAAACTCGATGCGTCCAAGGTCGGTCCGCAGGTGACGTGGGGAACGACCCCGGGCATGGTTGCGGACATCGCGGGTCGCGTCCCCGATCCCGCGCGGTTGCCGACGGAGCACGAGCGCCAGGCCGCGGCGCGCGCGCTCGAGTACATGGGTCTCGCGCCGGGCACGCCGCTCGAGGGCATCCCGATCGATCGGGTATTTCTCGGATCGTGCACGAACGCCCGGATCGAGGATCTACGCGCGGCCGCCAACATCGTGCGGGGCCGTCACGTCGCGGCGCGCGTGCGCGCGATGGTGGTGCCCGGGTCGCAGCGCGTTAAAGCGCAGGCGGAGCAGGAGGGACTGGATCGGGTGTTTCGGGAGGCGGGATTCGAGTGGCGCAATGCCGGCTGCTCGATGTGCCTCGGCATGAACGCCGACGTGCTGGGCGCCGGCGAGCGCTGCGCTGCCACGTCCAACCGCAATTTCGAAGGCCGCCAGGGCAGGGGTGGTCGCACCCATCTCATGAGTCCCATCATGGCGGCCGCGGCGGCGATCGAGGGACGCCTCGTGGACGTGCGTGCATGGTAACGCCGTTCGTGCGACACAAGGGAAAAGTGGTCGCCTTGCCGCGTGCCGACGTGGATACGGATCAGATCATCCCCAAGCAGTTCCTCAAGAGCGTCGATCGCACGGGATTCGGGCCGAGTCTCTTCTATGATTGGCGCGCCGACCCGGAGTTCGAGTTGAATCGCCCCGCGGCGCAGGGTGCGACGATCCTGGTGACCGGTCCCAACTTCGGCTGCGGGTCTTCACGCGAGCACGCCGTATGGGCGCTCGCGCAGTATGGCTTCCGCGCCATCATCGCACCGTCTTTCGCCGACATCTTCCTGGCCAATTGCTTCCGCAATGGCCTCCTCCCGGTGCAGCTGCCGGCGAGTGACGTGGACATCTTGTTTCGGAATGCGCGAGGCGGGCACTACGAGCTCGTCGTGGACCTGTACGAGCTGCGCGTATCGGATGACAGAGGGTTCTGCGCTTCCTTTACAGCTGAGTCGTACGGTCGCGAGATGTTGCTGCGCGGTCTCGACGAAATCGGCCGCACGCTGCTCGAAGAGCCGAGTATCGCCGCCTACGAGCGCCTGCATCCATGAGGACGTTCTCCATCGCCGTTCTCCCCGGTGACGGCATCGGCCCGGAGGTCATCGCGCAGGCCGTGCGCGTGCTCGAGGCTGTGGGCGAGCGCTTCGGCATCGGCTTCGCCTTTGCGACGTTCCCGGTTGGCGCGGCCGGAGTTGCGGTCGCGAACGATCCCCTCCCGGGCGAGACGCGCGCCGCCGTCGTGCGGAGCGATGCGGTCCTGCTCGGCGCCGTTGGCGATCCCGCATTCGACGGGGCGCCGCGGGAGCTTCGTCCCGAAACAGGCTTGCTCGCGCTGCGCAAGCTCCTGAACGTCTACGCGAATCTGCGGCCGGTCGCGGTGCATCCGGCCCTGTCGGGCTGCTCGCCGCTCAAGGCGGACCGGTTGCACGGTGTCGATCTCCTGGTGGTGCGCGAGCTGACCGGTGGACTCTATTACGGAGAACCGCGTGGCCGCAACCGGACGAGCGCAGTGAATACGCTCGCGTACACGGCCGCCGAGATCGAGCGTGTCGCCCGTGTGGCGTTCGACGCGGCCGGGGCCCGTCGGAAACTCGTCACATCGGTAGACAAGGCAAACGTGCTCGAGGTCTCGCAGCTGTGGCGGGAGACGGTGACGCATGTCGCGCGCGATTATCCGGACGTGCGGCTCGAGCATTTGTATGTGGACACCGCCGCGATGCGGCTCGTCGTCGATCCGGCATCCCTGGACGTCGTGCTGACCGAGAACATGTTCGGGGACATCCTCAGCGACGAAGCGGCGGTCCTCGCAGGCTCGTTGGGTCTGCTTCCCTCCGCGTCGCTTGGGCCGGGGCCCGGCCTCTTTGAGCCGGTCCACGGCTCCGCGCCGCCGCTCGCCGGCCGCGGCGTCGCCAATCCCATCGGCGCGATCGCGACCGCGGCACTCCTGCTCCGCCACGGGCTCAAGCGGCCGGACGCGGCCGAGGCTGTGGACGACGCCATCGCGGCAGCGCTGGACGCGGGCGCCCGCACGCCGGACATCGCTCTCCCCGGCGAGTCCAGCATGGGGACGGCGGAGATGGGTGCGCGCATCGCGGAGTTCGTTTTCGCTGAAGCGCTTCAGGGCTTGTCATGAGCGACAATTTCCGCAGTCGCGCGATCACCGAGGGACTGGAACGCGCGCCCAACCGCGCGATGCTCCGGGCGGTGGGATTCGGGGACGGCGATTTCGCCAAACCGATTGTCGGGGTCGCAAGCGCCCACAGCACGATCACGCCGTGCAACGCCGGCCTCGACCGGCTGGCCGACCGCGCCGTCGCCGCGCTGCGCGCGGGCGGCGCCATGCCGCAAACATTCGGCACAATCACCGTCAGCGACGGCATCTCGATGGGGACCGAGGGCATGCGCTATTCCCTCGTCTCGCGCGAAGTGATCGCCGATTCAATCGAGACGGCGTGCAACGCGCAGCGCATGGACGGGGTGTTGGCGATCGGCGGTTGCGATAAGAACATGCCGGGCGCAATGATCGCCATCGCGCGGCTCGACATCCCGGCCGTCTTCGTCTATGGCGGCACGATCAAGCCTGGCCGGCACGACGGCCGCGATCTCACGGTTGTCAGTGTGTTCGAAGCGGTCGGCGCATGCAGTGCCGGACGCATGGCGCCCGATGAGCTGCGCGAGATCGAGCGGCGGGCCTGTCCGGGCGCGGGATCGTGCGGCGGCATGTTCACCGCCAACACCATGTCCGCGGCCATCGAAGCCATGGGTATGAGTCTGCCGTACTCGTCCACGATGGCCGCCGAGGATGCGGAAACGGCCGAGAATGCCGCACGGTCGGCGTCCGTATTGGTCGAGGCAATCCGGGCACGGCGCCTGTCCAGGCAGATCCTCACCCGCCACGCGTTCGAGAATGCGATCGCGGTGGTGATGGCCCTCGGCGGATCCACGAATGCCGTGCTGCATCTTCTCGCTATCGCGCGGGCCGCCGGTGTGCCCCTCACGCTTCAAGACTTTGAAGACATGCGCGAACGCGTGCCGGTCCTCTGCGATCTCAAGCCGTCGGGTCGCTACGTCACCACCGATCTGCACCGCGCCGGCGGGGTCCCCCGGGTGATGCGAATGCTGCTCGAGCACGGCGTGCTCCACGGCGACGCGCTGACGATTGAAGGCCGATCGGTGGCGGAACGGTTGCAGGATGTGCCGGCGCGCTCATCGCCCGATCAGGACGTCATCCGTCCGTGGGACCGCCCGTTGTCGGCGCAGGGTCACATCGTGATCCTCCGCGGGAACCTGGCACCGGAAGGCGCGGTCGCGAAGGTCAGCGGTCAGGAGCACATGAGGATTGCCGGCCCTGCGCGTGTGTTCGATTCTGAGGAATCGTGTCTTGCCGCGATCCTGGCGGGCGACATTCACGCCGGCGATGTCGTCGTCATTCGCTACGAGGGCCCCAAGGGTGGCCCAGGGATGCGGGAGATGCTGGCGCCGACGGCGGCGCTGATCGGCGCCGGGCTCGGCGATAGCGTCGGCCTGGTCACCGACGGTCGTTTCTCGGGCGGCACGCACGGGTTGGTGGTAGGACACGTCGCGCCCGAGGCGGTCTTGGGCGGACCACTCGCCCTGGTGCGGGAGGGTGATCCGATTACGATCGACGCCGGCCGCCGCGAGCTGCGGATCGACGTAGCTCAGCGCGAGCTCGAGCGGCGGCGGGCAAGCTGGACTCCGCCGGCACCGCGCTACACCTCGGGGGTGCTGGCGAAGTATGCGCGCCAGGTTTCGAGCAGCAGCCTCGGCGCCGTGACGGACGCTTGATGCAGATCGCCATTCAGGGCGAGGCCGGGTCGTTCAGTCACGCGGCGGCACTCGAGACCCATGGGCCAGCGCTGGGGCTCGTCCCGTGCAGCACGTTCGAGGATCTGTTTCACGCCGTGGAGACGGAGGTCGCCGATCGCGGGATCGTGCCGATCGAAAACACCCTCGCTGGATCGGTGCACGAAAATTACGACCTGCTCACTGCGCACCCACTGCATGTGGTGGGCGAGACGGAGCTGCGGATTCGCCACTGCCTGATCGCGTCCCCCGGCACCGACACGCACGCCATCGCGCGCGTTGCCTCCCATCCCGTCGCCCTGGCGCAATGCCGCCGGTTTTTTCTGGAGCATCCGAATATCGTCGCGGTGCCGGCCTACGACACGGCGGGGAGCGTTCGGGATCTCATGACCGGCAAGGGCGTTGCCGATGCGGCGATCGCTTCGTCCCTGGCGGCGCAGCTGTATGGCGCCGCGGTGCTGGCGGAGGGACTGGAGGATCACACCGAGAACTACACCCGCTTTCTTATCGTCGCGCGCGAGCCGGCTCCTGCCGAACAGGCGTCGAAGCTTTCGTTGATGTTCACCCTGACGAACGCGCCGGGTGTATTGCACCGCGCGCTCGGCGTGTTCGCAACGCGCGGGCTCGATCTGACCAAGATCGAATCGCGGCCGCTGCCGGGCCGGCCGTGGGAGTACCTGTTCTATCTGGATGTATTGGGGGACGCGGACGAGGTGGAGGAGGCACTCGACGAGCTGCGCGCCTTTGCGCCCGTGCTGCGGGTCCTCGGGGCGTATCCGGGACGAGCGTAATGCGCCAGCCGCGATTCGAACGCGGGACCTTCGGCTCCGGAGGCCGACGCTCTATCCAGCTGAGCTACTGGCGCGTGACTACAGATGGTGAAGGATGGTGGAGGAGCGTGGAGGTTGGTGGAGGTCATCCTCGACAACCTCCACCAACTTTCACCAACCTTCAGAACCTGCTTCAGTCGGGGCGAGAGGATTTGAACCTCCGACCTCCTGGTCCCGAACCAGGCGCGCTAACCGGACTGCGCTACGCCCCGCACTACTCGACGTCTAGACGCCGAGACGTCTAGGTCTTCCGCACACCTCGACGTCTGAACGTCTCGACGTCTAGTAGTCAGTGCGCCCAGGAGGACTTGAACCCCCAACCTCTTGATCCGTAGTCAAGCGCTCTATCCAGTTGAGCTATGGGCGCCTAATGCTGGTCAACAGCAATCGGTTTACCGTCATCAGACGCGCAGCGGTGAACAGGTTCAGGAAACAGGTCTGTCCTGAACCCTCGATCCTGTATCCCGCCGCTGCGTCTGTTCACCTGCACCTGTTTCCAGTTGACCAGCCTTAACATGGGCGGTACAAGACTCGAACTTGTGACCTCCACGATGTCAACGTGGCGCTCTAACCAACTGAGCTAACCGCCCGGAACAACGAGACGCCGAGACCGGGAGAGTCTCGGCGTCTAGAAGTAGCGGGGGTGGGATTTGAACCCACGACCTCCGGGTTATGAGCCCGGCGAGCTACCAGACTGCTCCACCCCGCGTCGCTTGATCAAACCGTCTTGGAGAGCGGGAAACGGGACTCGAACCCGCGACCCCAACCTTGGCAAGGTTGTGCTCTACCAACTGAGCTATTCCCGCGCGCCGCCAAATCTAACCGCTCAGTGGGACGGTATCTACCACCCAGTCAGGGTCTTACGGTCCGTCCGTCCGTCCGACCGACCGCCCGTCTGCCCGCCAGAGTGGAGGCGAGGGGGATCGAACCCCTGACCTCGTGAATGCCATTCACGCGCTCTCCCAACTGAGCTACGCCCCCCTTATATTGCGCGCCCTCCGAACCCCGTTCTGCAGGGGCTAACTATCCGGCGGGAACACGGCATCTTATCGGCGCGTTCAAGCGGTGTCAAGCGATTTCACGCTTGATTCATGAACATTTTCGCTGCGCCTGCGTATCACAGAGCACCTAAATAGGGCGAACCAATGCCTCGCACCCGTAAGAAGATGAAGGCAGCTGCTCCGGCTCCGAAGGCCAAGGCGAAGGCCGCGCCCGTCGTGACTGAACGACGGGTGGCCAAGCGTCGCGGCCGGCGCCGTGGTCTGCTCACGGGTCTCGGCCATCACGAGCACGAGCGCGACATCCTCGATCAGTACCTCCACGAGGTGTCCAAGACTCCGCTGCTGACGCAGAAGGAGGAGATCGCGCTCGCCCGGAAGGTGCGCGCCGGCGACCAGGAGGCGATGCAGGAGCTGGTGAAGCGCAACCTGCGCTTCGTGATCTCGGTCGCCAAGAAGTATCAGAATCGCGGTCTGCCGCTCACGGACTTGATCGGCGAGGGCAACGTCGGTCTGCTCACCGCGGCCCGGAAGTTCGATCCGGACCAGGGCGTGAAGTTCATTTCCTACGCGGTGTGGTGGATCCGCCAGGCGATTCTCGCCGCGCTCGCGCGGCAGGGGCGCACGGTGCGTGTCCCGCTCAACCGCACCGCGGACTTGTCGCGCATCGTCCGTACGGCTGAGTACCTGCGGCAGACGCTGCGTCGCGAGCCGACGCCGGAAGAGATCGCGGACGCCACCAAGCTGTCGCTCGAGGTCGTGCAGTCGCTCGCCGCGCTGAACACCGGCGACGTGCGGCTGGATGCTCCGCTGGATCCCGACGGTGACCGCTCGCTTATCGAGCGCTTCATCGCCGAGGATCTGCCGGACACCGAGGATCAGGCGATGGATCGGTTCCTGTCCGATGAGATCGAACAGGCGCTGAACACGCTGCAGCGGCGCGACGCCAAGGTGCTCCGCCTCTACTTCGGCCTCGATGGTGGACGCGAGCACACGCTCGAGGAAATCGGCGGCATGCTCGGCGTGACCCGCGAGCGCGTCCGCCAGTTGCGCGACCGCGCCTTGAAGCGGCTGCGCGATGGCGACGTCGGCAAGGCGCTCGCAAGCTTCGCCGCCTAGTAAAGTGGCCAGGAGAAATCCTGGCCACTTTCGTTTCTCGCTGTAGCTTCTCCTTCCGTGATCGATGTGATCGGCCGCCGGGCGATTGCCGCCGTCGAGGCGGTGGGCCGGGTGGGCCACTTCCTGCTGGACTTGGTGCGCGCCGTGCCCGACGTTCGCACGTGGGCACGGCCCGCGATCGTCCAGCTGCGGCGCATCGGCGTGGACTCGATTCCGGTGACACTCTTCATCGCTGCGTTCACGGGGGTCGTCCTCGCGCTGCAGGCGTCCTACACGTTCACGGGCGCGGTCCCCCTCTACTTCGTAGGCACGCTCGTCGGCAAGACGATGATGCTCGAGCTGGGGCCCGTGATCTGCGGGCTCGCGCTGGCCGGCCGGGTAGGTGCCAGCATGGCCGCCGAGCTCGGCACGATGAAGGTCACCGAGCAGGTGGATGCGCTCGAGACGCTGGCCTACGATCCCCACGCCTACCTCGTGGTCCCTCGCGTGTTCGCCGGCACGGTGATGTTTCCGATGATCATCGCGTTCGCCATGGCAATCGGCATTGTGACCGGTTGGTTGACGAGCCTCGCCTTGCTCGATCTGTCCACCCCGGACTTCTTGAAGGGCCTCAAGCTGTTCTACCGGTTCAAGGATGTCTGGTTCGGGCTGTTCAAAAGCGGGACTTTCGGCTTCACGATCACGTGCGTCGGGTGCTTCGTTGGTCTCTCGACGCGGGGTGGGGCCGAGGGCGTGGGCAAGAGCACGACGCGCGCCGTCGTCTACTCCGCCGTGCTGATCCTGCTGCTGGACGCCTTCTGGGCGGTGGTGCTGCTGTGATTGAATTCCAGGACGTGCACAAGGCGTTCGAGGACCAGGCGGTGTTGCGGGGCCTGTCGCTCGAGATCCGGGACGCCGAGACCGTCGTGATCATCGGCTATTCGGGAACGGGCAAGAGCGTGGCCCTCAAGCACATCGTCGGCCTGTTGCACCCCGATGCTGGCGACGTCATCGTTGACGGCCGGGCGGTGTCGACGCTGGACCGCGATGGCCTGACGGCGTTGCGCGAGGGCATCGGCTATGTGTTCCAGTTCGCGGCGCTGTTCGATTCGCTCACGGTGGCCGAAAACCTGGCGCTGGGCCTGCGGCGCCGCGGGCTTGGCGACGACGAGATCGAGGAGCGTGTGCGCGAGGCCTTGGCGCTCGTGGATCTCTCGGGCACCGAGGGCCGGATGCCGGCCGAGCTGTCGGGGGGGATGCGCAAACGCGTCGGCATCGCGCGGGCCATCGCGCTGCGTCCCCGCTACATCCTGTATGATGAGCCGACCACCGGGCTCGACCCCGTGACGTCCGCGGTGATCGACCGGCTGATGGTGCGGACGCGCGAGCACACCGGCGTGACGGGGGTCGTGGTCACGCACGACATGCGCAGCGCCTACACCGTGGGCGACCGCATCGCCATGTTGTACGAGGGGCGCATCCGGCAGGTCGGCAGCGTCGAGGAGATCCAGCAGACGGAGGACCCCGTGGTGCGCCAGTTCATCGAGGGACGCCCCGAATGAAGCGCGAGAACGAGTTCGCCGTCGGCCTGGTGGTCATCGCGGCGCTCGCCGTGGTGGTCGGCGGTGCCCTGTGGCTGTCCGGCGCCCACCTCGGCAAGACCGACGCGGCGGTCACCGCGCGCTTCCGCACCGTCGGTGGGCTCGGCGTCGGCAACCCGGTCGTGCTGCGCGGGGTGCGCGTAGGGCGCGTGGAGGCGATCCGCCTCGCCTCCGGCAACTGGGTCGAGGCGGACCTGAAGATCTACTCCGGCGTCACCCTGCCTGAGAAGCCGGCGGTGATCGCGGCCTCAGCGTCGCTGTTCGGCGAGTGGGCGGCCACGCTCATCTCTAACGACCCGCCGCCCAACGATCCCAACGTGCGGCAGGCCCTCGTGGAGGCGCAGGCGGCGGGCGGCGGGAAGTGGCCCGGCGCCACGCTGCCCGACATCGGCCAGCTCACCGCCCAGGCGAGCCGGATCGCGACCGACATCGCGACCGTCTCGGCGCGCATCCAGACCGCATTCGACTCGTCGGCTGTCTCGGACCTGCGCCGCTCGATCCGCGACTTCGGCGAGATCGCCGACCGGCTGGTCCGCGTCACGAACGAGCAGGCCGACGTCATCGGCAACGTCGGGGCGAATCTGAGCAAGGGCTCGGACGTGCTCGCCCGTGCGGCGACCAACCTGCAGGCGACGCTCGGGCGCGTGGACTCGGCCACGAACGAGGGGCAGCTCGCCACGATTCTCAACAACACCTCGGCCACCAGCACCGATCTCCGCTCGGCATCCCAGGATTTCCGCCAGCTGATGGCGGCGGCGAACCGGAATCAGGAGAGTCTCGTGCGCGTGCTGCAGAACGCGGATAGCGTGATGTCGCGCATCTCGAACCGCAGCGGCACGCTGGGGCTGCTCGTCAGCGATTCGGCGTTGTACCGGGAGACTACCCTCACGATGATTCAGCTGCGGCAGCTGCTCTCCGACATTCAGGCGAATCCGCGCAAATACTTCACGTTTAGCGTCTTCTAAGACAACGCGTTTGAATTCGTGACCCGCCGTTCTCGCAAAGGTCGCAAGTCCCAGCCCCGCGCCCAGCGCGAAACCAGTGCGGGCGGTGTCGTCTTCCGCCGCGGCCAGGACGGACATGTGCGGTTCCTCCTGATTCGCGACTCCTACAAGAATTGGGGATTCCCCAAAGGCCACCTCGAAGTGGATGAGCCGCCGGCCGAAGCCGCGCGGCGCGAAGTGGTCGAGGAAACCGGCCTGCAAGAGCTGATACTGCATGGACCGATCAAGGTGATCGACTGGTATTTCCGTTTCCGCGGCAAGACGATCCACAAGTACTGCCACTTCTTTCTGTTCGAATCCCGGCGGGGCGAGCCGGTCCCGGAGGTAGCCGAAGGCATCACGGCGTGCGTCTGGCATCCCCTCGAGGAGGCGCAGCAGACGGTGAGCTACGACAATGCGCGCGACGTTCTTCGCCAGGCGGGGGAGATGCAGCAGGCGTTAGTGCAGACATGAGCGCTACCGGGGTCGCAGCCTATCCAGTGGTTCCGGTGTTTCATCCGCGACGCGACGCCCGCAGAGCCGTGAAGCGCGGTTACCCGCGCGGCGCCGGGAGCGTGCGGTTGTGTCGCAGCATCCAGGCCGTCGAGCGGCTGCTCGAACAGCGATTAGTGGATGCGGTTGTCCTCGACGTCCGGCATTGCGATGGTGACGGGTTGGCGCTCCCCGCGCGGTATCCGCGCATTCCGATGTACGCGCTGTCGGCGGTGCGTCCCGACGATGGCCCGCTGCTCGCATCCTGCCGCGACGCGGGCTTCACGGGCGTACTGGTAGAAGGGGTGGACAACGCGGTTGCGGGAGAGTGGATTGCAGCCCGCACGGCCCAGGTCGCGCGCCGATCAGCACTCGCGGATGCACCGCGACTCCTGCGCCTGACGGATCGCCTGCAACTGGCGGCTTGGGAGGAGGTCCTGCGGCGCGCAGGAACGCCGACCAAGACGGGGCACGTCGCTCAGGCGCTGCGAGTGACGCGCGAGCATCTGTCGCGGGAATTCGGGGCGGGAGGAGCGCCTAACCTGAAGCGGGTGATCGACCTCGCCCGTACCGCCTGCGCCGCGGATCTGCTCGGCAACCCGGGGTACACCGTGCGGTGCGTCGTGCGCATACTCGGCTATGCTTCGCCGAGCCATTTGGCCGGGGCGGCGCGGCGGGTGGCGGGCGCGACGCCGATGGAACTCCGTGAGCTGGGACCTCGCGGTGTATTGACGAGATTCCTGAGAGGACGAACGAGATCTCGTGTGTAATGTCGCCGCCCCTTCGCCGCCTTCCGCCGCCGCTTCTCTTGTGATATTTTTCACAATCTCCAACCGGTACCCCAATGGCCACCGATTCCATCCTTAGACCCGGCGAGCTGAAAAACCTCCTCCTCAAGGAAATCCAGGCCGCGGACCTGGCGGACATCGACGTCCGTGAAGTCGGCACCGTGCTGGAGGTGAAGGACGGCATCGCCCGGATCTATGGGCTCACGTCGGCGATGGCGGGCGAGATGCTCGAGTTCACGGTCTCGGCGACAGGCGAGAAGATCACCGGCCTGGCCCTGAACCTCGAGGAAGACAACATCGGCGCCGTGATTTTTGGCGACTATCTCCAGCTGCGTGAAGGCGACGAGGTGCGCCGCACCGCGCGCGTGCTCGAAGTGCCCGTTGGACCGGCGATGGTGGGGCGCGTGGTGGACGCGCTGGGGCGGCCGGTGGACGGCCTCGGCCCGATCCATACGACCAAGACGCGCAAAGTCGAGATCGTCGCACCCGGCATCATCAAGCGGCAGCCGGTAAAAGAGCCGCTCCAGACCGGCGTCAAGGCGATCGACTCCATGATCCCGATTGGCCGCGGCCAGCGCGAGCTCATCATCGGCGATCGCGGGACGGGGAAGACCGCGATCGCGATCGACACGATCATCAATCAAAAAGGGCAGGGCGTCATCTGCGTCTACGTCGCGATCGGGCAGAAGAACTCCACCGTGGCGGCGGTGGTGGAGCGGCTCAAAGAGCACGACGCGATGGACTACGCCATCGTGGTTGTCGCGTCCGCGTCGGAGCCGGCGCCGATGCAGTACATCGCGCCGTACTCGGGCTGCACGATGGCCGAGTACTTCATGTACGACGAGAAGAAGGCCACGCTGTGCGTGTACGACGACCTGTCCAAGCAGGCGGCCGCGTACCGGCAGCTCTCGCTGGTGCTGCGGCGGCCACCCGGCCGCGAGGCGTATCCCGGCGACGTCTTCTATCTGCACAGCCGGCTGCTGGAGCGCGCCGCCAAGCTCTCCGATGAAATGGGCGGCGGCTCGCTGACCGCGCTGCCGATCATCGAGACGCAGGCGGGCGACGTCTCGGCGTACATCCCCACGAACGTCATCTCCATCACCGACGGGCAGATCTTTCTGGAGACCGACCTCTTCTACTCGAACGTTCGCCCGTCGGTGAACGCCGGCATTTCCGTGAGCCGGGTGGGTGGGAACGCGCAAATCAAGGCAATGAAGCAGGTCGCGGGACGTTTGCGGCTCGACCTTGCGCAGTACCGCGAGCTCGAGGCCTTCGCGCAGTTCGGCTCGGAGCTCGATCCGGCGACGCAGCGCCAGCTCGCCCGCGGCGCGCGTGTGGTGGAGGTGCTGAAGCAGTCCCAGTACCAGCCGATGCCGGTCGAGCAGCAGGTGATCGTGATCTTCGCCGTCACTAACGGCCTCATCGACGATGTGAACGTGCCGCAGATCAGGGAGTGGGAGAAGGGGCTGCTCGAGTTCATGGCGGCGCAGCATCCGGAGATCGCGGAGGAGATCCGCACGCGTAAAGCGCTGTCGGACGATTTGAGCGGCCGGCTGCGCCAGGCAATCGAGGAGTACAAGGCGCTCTAGATGGCGAAGCCCCGCGAGCTGAAGCGGCGCATCCGCTCGGTGCAGAATACCAAGAAAATCACCAAGACGATGGAGCTCGTCTCCACGTCGAAGCTCAAGCGCGCGCAGGACCGCGTCGTGGGCGCGCGCCCCTACGCGCAGGCGCTCGCCGAGGTGATCGGCCAGCTGTTCTCGCCGGAGCTCGCCGAGGGATTCCCGCTGCTGCGGCAGCCGGGCCGAACGGTGCGGGGCCCGGGGATCCGGCGCACGGCGCTGCTGCTGATCACGTCGAATCGCGGGCTGTGCGGCGCGTTCAACGCCAATCTGATTCGCGAAGCGCGCCGGCGGCTCGAAGAGCTGGAAGCGCAGGACGCTCACACCGAGCTGCACCTCGTGGGCAAGAAGGGCATCAGTTACTTCAAGTTCACCAAGCGGAACATCGCCTCGCAGCGAGTGGACATCGGCGATCGCCCCACACTCGACCATGCCGCGGAGCTGGCACAACCGCTGATGGAGCGATTCTCGAAGGGCGAGCTGGATGCGGTGGATATCGTGTTCGCGAAGTTCAATTCCCCGGTCTCCACCCCACCCACCACACTCCGCATCCTCCCCGTCGCACCACCCACCCCGGCGGTCGGGCGGACGGGCGGACGGGCGGTCAACTACATCCTCAAGCCGTCGGCCGAAGAGATCCTCGACGAGCTGCTCCCGCTTTACGTGCAAAACCAGGTCTACCGGGCGCTGGTCGAGACCGCGGCCGCGGAGCACGGAGCGCGGCGCACCGCGATGAAAAACGCGACCGAGGCGGGGAGCGACATGCTGAACATCCTGCAGCGCACGTTCAATCGAGCCCGTCAAGCTCAGATTACGCAGGAACTCGCGGAAATTGTGGGTGGAGCTGAGGCCCTGAAAGGATAGGTGTCAGGTGTCTGGTGTCAGGGATTGCGTTCCTGAAACCCGACACCAGACACCTGACACCAAGGAACGGAACCCCAATGGCGACCAAATCTCAGGATGCATCCAAGCGCGCGGCGGGCGCACCGAACGTCGGCAAAGTCGTGCAGGTGATCGGGCCGGTCCTCGACGTCGAGTTCGAGCCCGAGCAGCTGCCCGAGCTCTACAACGCGGTCACGGTCAAACTCGACTCGGGCCAGCTCGTGGCCGAAGTCGAGCAGCACATCGGCCGCAACCAGGTCCGCGCGGTTGCCATGAGCTCGACCGACGGCGTCGTGCGCGGCATGGATGTCGTCGACACCGGCCAGCCGATCACCGTTCCCGTCGGCAAGCCGGCGCTCGGCCGCATCCTCAACGTGATCGGTGAGCCGGTGGACGAGGGACCGCCGATTCCGAAGGACGCGGAGCGGTGGCCGATTCATCGCGGCACCCCGAAGTTCATCGATCTCGAGCCCAAGACCGAAGTCTTCGAGACCGGCATCAAGGTCATCGATCTGATCGCGCCGTTCGTGAAGGGCGGCAAGATCGGACTGTTCGGCGGTGCGGGCGTCGGCAAGACCGTCATCATCATGGAGCTGATCCACAACGTGCAGAAGGGGCACGGCGGCCGGTCGGTGTTCTGCGGCGTGGGCGAGCGCACGCGCGAGGGGAACGACCTCTACCTCGAAATGAAGGAAAGCAATGTTCTCGACTCCGTAGCGCTCATCTACGGACAGATGAATGAACCGCCGGGTGCGCGATTGCGCGTGGGCCTGACGGGCCTCACTGTCGCCGAGTATTTCCGTGACATCGAAGGGCAGGACGTGCTCGTCTTCATCGACAACATTTTCCGATTCACCCAAGCTGGATCCGAGGTATCGGCGTTGCTGGGACGGATGCCGTCGGCTGTCGGCTATCAGCCGACTTTGGCCACGGAAATGGGTGAGCTGCAGGAGCGCATCACGTCCACCAAGAAGGGCTCGATCACATCGGTACAGGCGATCTACGTGCCGGCCGACGACCTCACCGATCCGGCGCCGGCGACCGCCTTCTCGCACCTCGACGCGACGGTGGTGTTGGATCGCGCCATCGTCGAGCTCGGCATCTATCCGGCCGTGAACCCGCTGTCGTCATCGAGCCGCATCCTCGACGCGCAATACCTCGGCGAGCGTCACTACAAGGTCGCGGTCGAGGTCCAGCGGATTCTCCAACGCTACAAGGATCTGCAGGACATCATCGCGATTCTGGGGATGGACGAGCTGTCCGAGGAAGACAAGCTCCTCGTCGCCCGCGCGCGCCGAGTGCAGCGCTTCCTGTCCCAGCCGTTCTTCGTCGCGGCGCAGTTCACCGGGCTGGAGGGCAAGTACGTGAAGCTGGAGGATACGATCGCGTCGTTCGAGCGAGTCGTGTCGGGCGAGTTCGACCAGCTCCCCGAGCAGGCGTTTTACATGCAGGGCGGCATTGAGGACGTGGTCGCCCAGGCCAAGAAGATGGCCACGGCCTGATGCACGTCTCGGTTATCTCGGCGGAGCGTTCGGTATTCGACGGGGAGGCGGATGCTGTTGTGGCGCCGGCTTATGACGGCCTCGTAGGGATTCTTCCACGCCATGCCCCTTTTATGACCCTCCTGGGGACGGGAATCGTGAAAATCCACCGATCTGGGGGAACGACCAGTTTGCAGGTGGCTGGGGGATTCCTGCAGGTGGCTCGGGACGTCGTACGTATAGTAGCGAGAAGGGCTTCCGCCGCCGACTCTTGACTTCTCGAAGGCTTTTTCCAACAGTGTTGCCTGTCGGAAGGTGCTCAAAACCCATAAAACGCCCTTTTCCCTCGGAGGGAAGGTTATGAAGCGCTTCGGACTGGCAGTACTCGCGGTGATGGCGCTGGTAGTCGTCGCCGCTCGCCCGGCTTCAGCGCAGAGTGTTCGCTGGGGCGTGGGCGCGGGATTGCTGATGCCCATGGGCGACTACGCAGATGGAGATAAGCTGGGCTTTACGGGCGGTGTCGGTGGCACGTACTGGCTGCCGGCCGGAGTCGGCATTCGCGCCGACATCTCGTATGGCACAACCAGTGAGAAGTCAGGCGTCACCGCTCACAGCACCAAGATTCTCGGTGGTATGGCCTCGGTCGTGTATCAGTTTGGCGTGGCGGGCCCGAAGCCGTATCTGATGGGTGGTCTCGGTTTCTCGAATGTGAAACAGGAAGCCGGCGGCGTTTCGGGCAGCGAAAGCAAGATCGCGTTTGGCTTCGGCGCTGGCGTCTCGCTGCCTATGGGCACGGGCGGCACGAGGCTGTTCGCCGAAACGCGGTACACGAGCGTCAGCACGGATCCCAGCCTCACCTATCTTCCCATCGTGGTGGGCATCAGCTTCGGTAGGTAAGCGACCTCTGGCGGCGTGAGCCGCATCACCAGGTCAAGCGTAAACGATGGCCCGTCAGCCTACTAGCTGACGGGCCATCGGCGTTTCAGGGGGCGCCGCTTGACAGAAAATGCAGTGGTTCTTAACGATGTGGCGGTTTTCACCACCCCAACTGGAGGTCCTCGGTATGCGGAAGCTCTTCGGCGGGATGGTTTTGGCGGCGATCGCATTGTCGCTTCCCGCAGCGGCTCACGCCCAGCGGCGCTCAACGGCGCCTGTGGGCGGCGCCAAGCATGAGTTCGGCGTCGACATCGGCGTCGCGTACATAAAACCGTCCAATGTCGACGGCGGCATTGGGATTCTGGCTCCGTTCGATCTGCGATATGGTTTCTTGCCGCGCTCCGGCAAACTGATGTGGGAGCCGCACCTCGCACTCAACTACCGGGCAGTCGCCGGGCAATCGGTTTACGTCTTCAATCCCGGCATCCGCGCGTTGTATTCCAACAGTCCGGGCGGCCACCGGCGCGGCATGTTCTTCGAGGCGGGTGCCGGTCTGGTGATGGGCGATCAGGGCTTCGGCAGCGGCACGGCCGTTCAGCTTGGTGCCGCGGTCGGTTGGCGCAAGCCTTATGAGGGTGCCGCGTGGCGATACAAGCTTGGTATCCAATGGGTATCGTCGAGTAACGAGCTGGCACCGCTGTTCGCCGATTACATCGCGATCGGCGGCAGCATCGGCATTTCACTCTGGCACTAATCCGTCTCTAGTCGCGCGGCGTTCCGGTCTAAGCCGGAACGCCGCGCTGTTCGTCGGGTAACCCTCGCACCCACCTCAGGAGAATTGCATGCGTTGGTCTCGCGCATTGTGCTTGCTCGTCATGAGCGGTGGACTCGCTTCGATTGCGGCGGCGCAAGCTACCGGGATGCCCAGCTACAACGCGCCGTATCGCGCGTTCAACCGCTCGGAGTTCGGCGTGGTCATCAGCTTCCCGCAAGGCGGCGGCACGGCCTTCGAGGGTGCGTACCGCATTTCGAGCGGCAAGTTTGATCTGGGCTTTCGCGGCGGGATCTTCGATCCCGGTGGCGCCGGCGACGCGGTACTGCTCGTCGGTGGCGAGGCGCGGCAGCGCGTCATCACGCACACTGCGGATTTTCCGCTAGATGGTGCGCTCATCCTCGGGATCGGCGGCCAGTTCGTCAGCGGCAGCTCTGCGCTCATCGTGCCGATCGGCCTGTCGCTGGGCCGGCGCGTGGATCCTCGGGACTCCAAGATCAGCATCGTGCCCTATGTGCAGCCGACCGGGTTCCTCGTGGCCGGGAATGGCAACTCGGACTTCCTGTTTGCCCTGGGCCTGGGCGCCGATTTCCGGCTCTCGCCGCGCTTCGACGCGCGGATCAGCGCCGGATTGGGCGACCTGGAGGGTGTGTCACTTAGCGCCGTGTGGGTGCATTAGGTCGACACGGATTGACTTGCCGACGGGGTTTTCCTACCGTAGGCGCTGCCCTGCCGGGCCGGAAATGCCGGGCCGGTTCTCACGTCTGTGGAGGATACGCATGAAGCGCATCATGACGGTCTTGGCGCTGGCTGCGCTTGCGGCGACGCCTGCGGCGGGCCAATGGTCTGGGATGCCTGTGTGGAACAGCCCGAAGGGCGGCACGGGGATCACGATCAGCGGGGACTATGCCTCGGTCAACACGGACGCGGGCGGCGGCAACGCGTTCGGAGCGCGGGCCTCCCTCGGCCTGGCCAACCTCACGCTGGGCGCGGGAATCGCCAGCTGGGACGCGGACGTCTTCGCGGACAAGGTCACCTCGTACGGGGCGAACGCCGGTTTCCGGATCATCGGAGGCAGCCTGCTCCCGGTGGCAATCAACCTGCAGGTCGGTGTGGGCCGAACTGGGGAAATCAATTTTGGCGTCGACACGTCGGCCGTCACGACGCTCACCGGTGCCTTGGGGCTGGCGGTCAGCGTGCCCACCCCGGGGATCAGCATCGAGCCCTATCTGTCGCTTGGTTTGCGCCGCCGCAGCCAGTCGGGCACCAGCGACTCCAATTTCGGGTGGGTGCTCGGCGCCAATGCGGGTTTCGGCATGTTCGGTGTCCATCTCGCCTACGACTCGGAGAGTCTGGGGGGCGGGTCAACATCCGGCCTCTTGGGCATCGGCGTGCACGTCGCGCTGCGCGCCCCGATGGGCATGTAACCGGGTTCACAACCGCACCGCGACCCACTAGCTTTGGGGCGCGCCATCCTCGGCGCGCCCCTTTTGCTTCCCGGGAGATTCGTGATTCGTTCTGTAACGCGCGCGGGCCTGATGGCGTTGGCCCTCACGGTGAGTGGCTGCGCCCTGACCTTCGACGCGACTGACCTCGGAGTTCCTACGTCGCTCGCCGAGGCGGCGCAGACTCCGCCGCAGGGGGAGTCCTTCAGCGTCACCAAGCATCCGGTGTTCTTGCTCTGGGGGCTGGTTGCGGCGTCTCGTCCCAATGCGGAGGATGTGCTCGCCGGGCAGGCAGGCACGGGAGCACGCATCGCGAATCTGAGGATCAAGGTACGCGCCCGTTGGACGGATCTGCTCGTCACCGGGTTGACGGCGGGGCTGATCAGCCCACGCTCGGTCACGTTCGAGGGGGTGGTCGTTCCTTCATCTGTAAGGCCGTGACTTCGTCCACATCGCGATGACGCCGCAGGCGGCGTTGGAGCCCGCGAACTCGGCGGGGATCTCGCCGACGCCGCGGAACACTTCGATACCATAGACATCGCGGATCGGGGTGTTCTCGTGGAACGAGTGCACCTCGATACCGTCGATGAACCAGGTGGGTTGGCAATTGGGTGTACGCACCATTACCGCGAAACATTCGAAGGCTTCCTGCACGCAGCTGATGCGTACCCCGCGCACGGTCCGGAGAGCATCGCCGACGGACGCAAAGCCCGCCTTCTTGAGCTCGTCCCAGCGGAGAAACGCTCCCAGTTTGCGGTCGCGACGGCGCTCGAAATCGAGGTAACGCGGCATCAGTTGCTCGGCGCGCGCTTCCACGACGATCTCCGGGAGGTTGACGCCGGTGAAGTCGAGGGCGAATTCGGCCTGCACGGTTCCGCTCGCGGGGAGGGTAAGTACGAAGTCCCCGCTCGTGTAGCCGATCAGCTCGATCCGGATCTCGGTATGGCCGCCAGCGACACCCGCGGCCTCGAATCGGCCGAAGGAATCGGTGCTGAACGTCGCCCCCGCTTGGGTGCGCACGGTCGCCCCCGCCAGGGGATTGCCCAGCTCGCTGTCGACAACGCGGCCGCGAAGGGTCGTCGTTTGTGCTGACGCGGCCGCCTGGGCCCCGAGCGCCAGCAGCGCCGTCAGGGGCCACATGTACAGGAAACGCGTTGGCGTCATGGACGCGTGCCTCCGGAGCCCGATCCGTGAATAGACGGTCGGATGTACCCTAGCGCCAGTCCTGAACGGCTGTAGTATGAGGCGAGTCGTATCGTCGGCGCGCGCGCGTGCGCGCTTGAACCTCCACAGTCTGCAGGCCGTCACACCCGAGCCGTCGGGGTGGGGGCTACGGAGGTGGTTATGGCGCTTCCCTCTCGTCCGATCTTCTCGTTTCGTTGCACCCTTCTCATTCCCAGCCAGAGGTGGATGATGCGCGTTCCAGGCTTTGGTTCGCTGCTGGTCGCCATTGTCGTTCCGGCAGTGAGCGTGTCGACCGCTCTTCCGCTCATCGCGCAGGAGAGCGCGGTCATCACCGGTCGTGTGACCTCGGCCGAGCGTGCCGAGCCCTTGGGCGGTGCCAACGTGCTGATCGCCAACACCACCTTCGGGGCCACCACGAACGCGAATGGGCAGTACACGCTGAATGTTCCCGGCTCCGCCGTGCGTGGCCAGCAGGTAGTCCTTACAGCGCGCTACATCGGTCACAAGCCGGCGACCCGCACCATCACGCTGAGCGCGGGCGAACAGGTGCAGGACTTCCAGCTGCTGTCCGATCCGCTTCGGCTCGACGAAGTCGTCGTGACCGGTGTCGCCGGTGAGACAGATCGGAGGAAACTCAGCTTTGCGGTCGGCTCGGTGAGCGCGGATCAGTTGCAGCAGGTGCCCGGCAACAACGCCCTCGTGGCTATTCAAGGCAAGGTCGCGGGCCTCAGCGTCGTGCCGAACACCGCGCAGCCTGGGGGCGAGGTGTCGGTGCGGTTACGCGGAGCGACCAGCATTTCCGGCCGGCAGGACCCCCTGATAGTGGTGGACGGTGTGATCACGCGGTTCGGGCTGGCGGACATCGCCGCTGAGGACGTGGAACGCGTGGAAGTCGTCAAGGGGGCGGCGGCTTCCTCCCTGTACGGTTCGAACGGGGCCAACGGGGTGGTACAGGTGTTCACCAAGCGAGGCACCTCGCTCGCCGAGGGAACGCTGCGCGTGACCGCGCGCACCGAGGGGGGCGTCAACAGCATGCCGCGCCGCATGGAGTTTTCGCGCTCGCATGCGTGGCGGGTCGACGCAAACGGCGATTACATCCTCAGCGCCACGAGAGCGCGGATCGCGGAGCCGAATGCCATCGCCGACAATCCCTTCCCGGTCTACCACGACCACTGGGATGCGATGGTCAACAGCGGCGCGTTCTGGACCGGGTACCTCTCGATGGGACAGCGACGCGGGTCGACGAATTTCAACGCGTCGTTCCAGAATACCAGGAATGGGGGCGTGATCTTTGGGCTCGGCGGTTATGACCGGCAGAACTTCCGGCTGAACCTCGACCAGCAGCTGCGCCCCAACGTGGATGCGTCATGGAGCGCGTTTTACGGGGCATCGACAAATGGACGTGCCGCCGAGGGCGCCGGTAGCCCGTTCTTCGGTCTCATGTTCCTGCAGCCCGACGTCGACATTACGGCTCCCAACGCGGACGGCACGCCATTCAATGCCATCGTGCCCCTGAGCGGTGATGTCGCGAACGATTTCAATCCGCTGTACGAGCTCGCCAACCGTAAGATCGACCAGGACCGCAGCCGGTTTACCGGGTCCGGCCGCCTGCGTTGGCGAATCAGGGACTGGGTCTCGGCGGAAGGAACGTTCGGCTATGACCAAGAGGCCGAGACGTACAAGGACCACACCCCGTTCGGCTATCTCACGTCGTCAGGGCAGAAGACGCAGGGAACTTTAGTCGAGCAGAGCCTTAACAACTACCAGTACAACACCGGCATGACGCTGACCAGCGTGCGTCGCTTTGGTAGTGGCATCACGAACACGACGAAACTGGGCACGTTGTACGAGAGTCAGCGCAATCGATCACTCGCCGATACCGCCGGCGCGCTGGTCGTGGGACGCGTGCCTGAGTTCGGTGGCGTCGATCAGGCCACGGCCGGGGCGATTCGTGTCGGATCTCGCGACGAGCAGATTCGCAATCTGAATTTCTTCGGCATCACGACCTTCGATATTCGGGACCGCTACGTGGTGGACGCGCTGGTCCGGCGGGATGGATCGTCGCTGTTCGGTCCGGAGAACCGCTGGGCGACGTACTATCGCGTGTCGGGCGCGTGGCGCGTGACCGAGGACGTCCCGATCGCCGGGCTGGATGAACTACGGCTGCGCGGCTCGTATGGAACCGCGGGCCTGCGGCCCAACTACGATGATCAGTACGAGATCCTGCAGGTCACGCCGGGCGGGTTCAGGAAGGACCTCCTCGGCAATCCGTTCTTGAAGCCCGCGCGCTCAGCGGAGCTCGAGCTCGGCACCAATCTGGAGTTCGGCGGTGGGCGCTACAGTCTCGAGTACACCTACGCGCAGAAGAAGACCACGGACCAGATCCTCTTGGTCGATGCTCCGGCCCTGAGCGGATTCAGAAGCGGCCAGTGGCAAAACACGGGCAGCCTCCGGTCCCGCACGCACGAGCTGACGTTCGCGGCACGGTTGATCAACAGGCCGAGCACGAGCCTGACGCTCAACATCGTGGGTGACCGCACGCGGCAGGTCATCACGGACTGGGACCTGCCGGAGAGGCTCTACGCCTTCGGTCAGATGCCCGCAGCGTTCTGGCTCAGCAAGGGGTCCAATCTCGGCGCGATTTACGGCAACCGCTGGGTGACCAGCGTCGACGAGCTGTACGACGATCCCCTCAAAGCGGCATTGTCGGGGGCCGGCCAGGAGTGGAGCCCCGACAGCGTGATGATCAACGAAGACGGCTACGTGGTCCGCAGGAGCACCTACGGGACCCGGAACGAACGGGCCATCAAGTACGCGTTCTGCAAGCGGTCCGACGCGAGTGGCAACTGTATGGAAACCTCGGAGACCGTGCAGATCGGGGACGCCAATCCCAATTTCAACCTGAGCTTCGGGACCACGCTGAGTCACCGGCGGTTCGCGGTGAATGCGCTGGTGTCCTGGTCTCAGGGCGGGAAGCTCTACAACGGGACACGGCAGTGGGCGTTCCAGGCCACGCGTGATCGGGTACAGGACCAGGCGGGCAAACCGACAAATGATGCGCTGTGTGGCGCCGGGCCCAGCGGCATCACCGTGCCGACGGACCCCATGCCGTCGTGCCCGCAGAAGGCGCTGGGATACTATGGTGTCGGCTTCTACAACGGGCTCGAGTCGAACGACTTCTTCATCGAGGACGGGTCGTACCTCAAGCTCAAGGAGCTGTCGGTGAATTACACGCTCGTCCCCGAGCAGCTGCGCCGCATCGGACTGCGCGGGATGCAGGAAGTGCGGGTCGGTGTGATTGGACGCAACCTCTTCACCATCACCAACTACTCCGGCCTCGATCCGGAAATCTCCGGGCTGGAGGGCGATCCGTTCCAGGTTCGGATGGACTGGTTCCAGTATCCGCAGTTCCGGACCTTCACCGTGTTCGTCGAACTCGCGTTTTGAGGAGGATCGTCATGAACCCCGAACGGGAGATCCCGATGCAGCGGCTTTCGTATCTAGCCATGTCCCTCGTGGGCGTCCTGGCGGTCGGCGGGTGCAACCTGGACGTGCAGAACCCCAACGCCCCTGATGCCCCACGCGCGTTCGTCGATCCGGCGGGCCTTCAGCAGTTGCTGGGGGGCGCCTTCCGCACCTGGGTCGAGACACGCGGCGATTACTTCGGTGTGATGGCCCTGACCACCATGGCCGACAACTACACCGCGTCGTGGAACAACGGCGCGATCCGGTTCTACAGCTCGGTCGCCTCCGACTGTCCCTCCCGTTGCGGATGGACCAACAGTGCGACGGCAGGAGAGGCGCAGGGGGGACCGTCGGTAGAGTCGCAATGGTATGGGTATTACAACGTGCTCTCGTCGGCAAACGACGTGCTTCGAGGAGTCGCTGACGGCATCTGCTTCGACGACGACTGCAGTGTCGATAGCACGTTGACTTCGCGGAATACGGCGATCGCCAAGATGCTCCAGGGGATGGCGCTCTCGGGGATCGCGCTGAACTACGACCAGGGATTCACCGTGGACGAAACGATCGTACTGCCCACGGATCCGACGGCCTATCCCGCCTTCGTCACGCGGCAGCAGGTCCGCGACGTCGCCCTGCAGAAATTCGAGGAAGCGTTCGCCGAAGCTGGGGTGACGGCGTGGTCGACACCGGCCGAGTGGGCGGGCGGCGGCAACTCGTATACGAACACGCAGATCCGCCAGCTCGTTCGCACGATGCAGGCCGAGCTCCTCGCGCTCTATCCGCGGAACTCGGCGGAGAATGGAACCGAGGTGGACTGGGCGGCGGTGACGACTTACGCCTCGCAGGGCATCAGCTCCGGCACGCCGTTCGATTGGGAGTTCTTCATCGACGTGACGGGACGGGAGTGCGGACTGGACTGCGTCAAGACGTGGGGAAACTCCATCGGTACGATGCGGGTCGATACGCGTCTGGCCGCGATCCTCACCAACGGAGAGCACCTGGATCCGTGGCCCGAACCCGACGGGAACGAGTGTCCGATCTCGCCTCCATCGCCCGACCGCCGCGTGGGTGACGGCTCCTGGGGAGCATCCGCCGACTTCAACGGGTACTCCACGATCGCGGCGACGGCGGACTCCGGGACGGATTTCGCGTGCTCCGGCGTGGCGATCTTCACGCCGGCACGCGGTCAGTACCATCAAAGTAACCTCCAGCACGTCCGCTACAGCCGCCTCGCCTACCGGGGTGAGAACCTTCCCGGCCAGAACGGTACCGGTGCGGACCCGTTCTACACCCGCCAGATGAACGACCTGCTGTGGGCCGAAGGCCTGCTGCGTCAGCCGACTCCCGATCCTGTCCTCGCGGCCGAGAAGATTAACAACAGCCGTGTGGGTCGAGGGGGAGTGGGCTGCGCCACGCCCGGCGTCGGCGGCTGCGGCCTTGTGCCGCTCACAGGCGCCGAAGGCACTCTGGCGCTGCTGGCGGCCCTGCAGTACGAGCAGGACATCGAGTTCATGGGCCAGGGGCCCACGCCGTTCTTCAACCGGCGCCGCTCGGGATTCAACGCGGCGGCGGGTGGCGGCAGGCCCGCCTATGTGGATGGTCTCGTCCCGGGCACGCCGCGACACATGCCAGTGCCCGCGCGCGAGATGTTCGTGCTGGCGCGCGAGATCTACACGTTCGGCGGTCCGAGCCAGCCGGATATGAGCGCGGGCATCTCGGGCGACTCCCGCAGTGGGATTCGGTCGGTCCGCGAGATCTGGGGCGACTTTCGGGCGCTGCAGCGGTTGCTCGCATCGCGGAAGAGCTGATCTCAGAAGGCAGGTAGAATCTGAAAAGGGGCGGGAGCGATCCCGCCCCTTCCTTACTATGGACGCACGGTCACCTCTCGCAGTCCTGCACTGAGCGGCATGACGTCCTCGCGCCCCCCTGGCCACCGAACCCATAGCGCCGTCGGCTCGGCACGGCGACCGAGGACCTGGACCGCGCCATTCTGGGACCAGTAACCCGATCCCGCCTGCACTTCCCGCACGGGCCCCGCTGGTTCCGTGCCGTACCGCAGTCGCATTTGGGTTCCGATGCCAGTTGGATTGCCGGGCGGTCCCGCGATACGAACCCGGAGCCCCGGCGTGGCACCCACATTATGAAACAGGCGCGTCGGCGCGCCGTTCTGACTCACGGCAAGATCGAGCCGCCCGTCACCATCGAAGTCGGCGTACGCCGCACCACGCTGCTCACCATACACCATCAGCCCCGACCGTTGGCCGGGGAGCGGCTCGAGTCCTCCCGTGCCGTCGCCCACCAGCAGCAGGCTGCGCCCCGCGTCATAGCGCGGCGTCGCAATCTCCGTTGCGAAGAAATTCTGAGTGAGAAAGACGTCTTCCTTGCCATCCCCATTGAAATCGGCAATACCCGCGTAGAACGCGGGTGCCAACTGTGCTTCTGCCGGGAGCGACCTCGCTTCGAATCGGCCTCCGCGATTGAAGAAGGCGACATGGTCCAGCGTCGTCGCACCCAACGTAGTCGCGGTGGACCCGGCGGGGCCGAGCACCTGGTCGATGGTCGCATCCGCATAGGCGTTGAACGACCGCAGCCGGTTCGTCACACCCGGGAATGCCTCCGTGAGCCGATCGAACGTCGTCAGGGGCGCGACGGCACGGATTCGGTGATCGTGCTGCGCGACGAGAAAGTCCGGGCGTCCCCGCCCGGTCCAGAATCCAACGTACAGGAGCAACGGCCGGTCCGGCGTTGCGCCGTTATCGGTATTGCGGCCCCAGCTGGTCGCGACGATGTCGAGCCGGCCGTCGCCGTCGAGATCGCCGGTCGCGAGTCCGTTCCAGCGACTATGTGACTCGGAAAGACCCGGAAAGTCGGTAAGCACGAAGCGCCCGCGGTCGTTCACAAAGATCCGGACTTTGCCCCACTCGATGGCCACGAGCAGATCGGGATCCCCGTCTCCATCGATGTCGGAGAAGAGCGCGGCCGAAACCATTCCCAGCTTATCGAGCAGGCGTGAGTTGGCCGAATCCAGTGAAAACCGTCCGCCACTGTTGTGATACAACCGCGACGACGGCGAGAGCGGGTAGCCTCCCGGATAGATCCTCGCACCCACAAACAGATCGAGATCACCGTCGCCGTCGTAGTCCGCCAGCGCCAGCGGGCCGGCACTCGCGGTATCCCCGCCGATCAAGGGAGTCATCGCTCCCGTGCGCGGCGAGTACGCGACGACGCTGGGCATATTGCGGGCTTCCCGCGTCGACGGCGCTTCGTACGCCGCAACTCCCGCGATCACGCCATGGGACCAGCCAAGTATCGATGTGAGGTCCCCCGATGCGGGAGGTGCACGCACGGCCGTCGGTTGGAGTCGTGTCCCAGTGCTGTGAAAAAATGCGATTCTGCCGGTGCGCCCCGCTCCGACGATCAAATCTTCCTTGCCGTCGCTGTCGACATCATGCCACGCGACCCCGGGACCGAGCTGGCTGAACGAGTTGGGGAGCAGCGACTGGCGGCGATAGTCGTCGAAATACGGCTCGACGTGGCGATGGCCACCGAGCTGTGCGGTGATGTCCTCAAACAACGTCCCCCCTCTTCCGTTCCCGTCCTCACCCCCTGACCCCCTCTCCCGTTCGTCCTCACCCCCTGACCCCCTCTCCCGTATCGGGAGAGGGGGGACGTTTGGAGAGATCTCGTACTCGCGATTCGGTGCCGCGCTGTCGATCACCGAGCGGCGGCCATCCCGCCAGTCGACTTCGATCCGGACATGGGAGCTCGTCCCGGTGGCGAAGGACAGGCTGGCGTCGGAGCTCGACAGATACAGCCCTCCCGCGATCATCTCGCGGTCCTGTCGCGGCACCGCACCGCCGAACACCCGTACCTGGCTGCCGATGCCGGCGGTGTTGGGCCCCCCCCGCGCGCGGAGCCGAACCGCGACCCGTGGCGCGCTGGCGTCGTTGCGCAGCACGGCCGCCGGCTGGCCGAGCCGGTTGATCACGACGTCGAGGTCGCCGTCGCCGTCGAGGTCAGCCAGCGCCATGCCGTGCGAAATGTCGTTCCCGACATCGAAGTGCCAGCTCTTGCTCGCATCCTCGAAGGTCAGGTCTCCGCGATTGCGGAAGGCCATGTTCGGCAGCGCGAGCGGTGGATACTCGAACAGCATGCGCCGCCAGTCGATCTGGCTCAGGGTCCGGCGCAGGCGGTACTGGGTATCGCCATCCATCACGTCGAAGAGGTGGCCCGTGCCGACGAGAATGTCTTCCCACCCGTCGAGGTCCACGTCGAGGAAGACAGTGGACCACGACCACCCCGACCGGCCCACCCCCGCGAAGCGCGCGACCTCGGCGAACGTGCCGTCGCCGCGGTTCAGCTGGAGTGTGTTGCGCTGCATCTGTGGCCGGTCATCGCCGATGCCGGGCTGCTTGGCCACGGCGGTGTGCGTCGGGATCTGGGTCTTGAGGCGGCGCGTATCGGCGCTCATCATGTCCACCTCAAACAGATCGGGATGCCCGTCCCGATTCACGTCGCCCACCGCCACCGCCATGCCGGAGTTGCTCGTCGCCCGGAGCGCCCACCAGGGGGCGAGGCGAAACCTGCCGCGGCCGTCGTTCAGCCAGAACTGATCGGGGTCCTCAAAGTCGTTGGCGACATACAGATCGGGGGCGCCGTCTTGGTTGAGATCGGCGAACATGGCGGCCAGGCCGAAGTCTTCCCGTTCCTCACGCAACGGCACTCCCTGCTCGTCGAGAAAGCGGCGGTTCCGCGCCATGGGCTCGCGGACGAAATGCCCCGCGCCGTCATTCAAATAGAAGAAGTCCGGATCGGCGCGCTGCACCAGGCTAATCCCGCCGAGGTCGGCTCGATCCACGAGCTTGTAGTCCCGACGATACGGTTCGCGCACTTCGTAGCGGTTGGGACCGAGCTGGCGGGTGACTTGATTGAACGCGCGCTGCTGCGGGGCGATGCGATCGAGTGTCGTGTAGGCCCTGTTGTTGACGACGTACAGGTCGAGGTCACGGTCGCCATCAACGTCGGCGACCGCGACCGTCATGCTCCCGGCTGTGGATGTGAGTCCTGCGGCCCGCTCCCCGAAATGTCCTTTCCCATCGTTGACGAACACGGCGTTGGGCCCACCGAGCGCGAGGAGGATCAGATCCGCGTCGCCGTCTCCGTCGACATCAGCAAACGCGCATCCAGTCGAAACCCGGTCAGCTGCCGCCACCCCAGCGCTCTCGGCGATATCCTCGAACCGCCAGGCGCCGAGGTTGCGATAGAGCGCAGTCGGGCCCTGCGTGCGGGCGAGGAATACATCCGGGCGCCCATCCCCATCGACGTCCGCCAGACACACGCCCGCGCCCTGTGCGAGCTGGCGGTTTCGAACGAGTAGGGATTCACTGACTGTATTGCTGAACGTGATACCGGTACGCGACGGCGTGAGCAGCGTAAAGCCCGCGGCGCGTTCGCGTGGCACGTCGAGTTCGCGCCAGCGGTAAACGCCGGCGTCATTCCATGTCGTGTTGGGCGGGGAAGGGCCGCGGCCACAAGCCGCGAGAAACAGGACAATAAGGAAGAGCGGCCGGCAGCGTGCTGCGCTCAACTCTCCACCAGCCCCCACACGAGTGCGGCCGTCCGCTCAGATGCGCCGCGCCCATCCTCCACCATCTGCTTCGCCGCTTTTCCCGCCTTTCGACGCGCGGCCGGGTCGTGATGCCAAACCAGCCATTGCGAATGCAGCGGGTGACGCGCGTCGCCGGGCAACGCGACGGCTCCGCCTTGATCGAGCAGCAACGCCGCGTCGCGACTCATTCGCCAGTGCGGGCCGAACGTGATGGGTACGCCGAACACCGCCGGTTCGAGCACGGAGTGTAACCCCGCCCGATGGAAGCCTCCACCGACGAATGCCGTGTCGCCCAGCGAATAGAGATCCGCGAGAATGCCGACGCGATCGACGACGATGACCGGCCCTGGTTTCGCATGCTCGAGCTGCGACAGGCGCACCGGCCGCGGCAGCTTCAAATGACGCAGCCGCTCCGCGATGCCGGCGAGGTGATCGGGATTCGGCTCATGCGGCGCGAGCAGCAAGCGCGCGGTTGGCAGCTGGTGCAGCAGATCCGCGAACGCGGGCAACAGCACCGCTTCATCCGACGGCCACGTCGAGCCGGCGACGATCGTAAATGTTTCCGGCGCGGTGGACGCGAGGCGCGCCAGCGGCTCGCGTGTCCGGTCGAGCCGCGCCGCACGCTCCGCCACGCTGTCGTAGCGTGTGTCGCCGGTGACGGCGATGGCGTCCGGCCGCGCGCCCAGCAGCTCGAGACGCTGCCCGTCCTCTTCGCTGATCGTGCCCACGCGGTCGAGCGCGCGGTACGCCGCCGCGGCCCATTGTCGTGTCGGCCAACGCAGTCGTGAGCTTTCGGGTGCGACAGTCGCCGAGATCAATCCCAACTTCACGCCGCGCCGGGCCGCCGCGAGCGTCAGCTCAGGCCACACGTCGAGCTTACTGAAGACGAGCGCGCTGGGCTGGAGCGCGTCGAGCGCGGCGGTAACTTCTGCTGGCCGGTCGAGCGGCAGGTAATCCGCGATGTCCACCGGCAGATTTTTCGCGAGGCGTTCCGCCGAGGGAGAGAAAAACGTGAAAGCGAGCTGCCAGTCCGGATGCTCGGCGCGCAGCGTTTCCAGCACGGGCTTCGCCTGCAAGCCCTCGCCGACGGACGGTGCGTGCATCCAGACGAGGGGACGCTTGGTATCGCGCTGCGCCGCGGCCCATGCCGCAAGACGGGCGGCCAATCCGCGCCGCCCGTCGAGTCCCCGCGCTACCTTCTTGTCGAAGCGCGCGACCAGCGGCGCCGCACGGGTGACCATGCGGACGCTGAGCCGATATAAGAAGGAAGGGCGGTGGGAACTCACTTCTTCGGGCGCGTGCGCACCGCGTAGATCGAGTCCAGCAGGCGCCGCATCGGGTCGGGTGTGGCTGGAGCGCCCTGGAGCAAACCGCCCTCGATATAGAAGGAAGGGGTGGCGCGTGCTCCGCTGCGGGCAGCGCGCTGGGCGTCCCGCTCCACCTCCGCTCGCGCCGTGCCCTCGTCAAGACAGGCCAGCAGCTTCGCCCGATCGACGCCCGCCCGCCGGGCCATGGAGACGAGGACGGCTCGTGGCTGCGCTACCTTGGCCCAGTCGTCCTGATGCTGAAAGAGCAGGTCATGCGTCTGCCAGAACCGCCCCTGCCGGCCGGCGCACGTGGCGACCTCGGCGGCCGCCATGGCGTTGGGGTGGATGCTGGTCAGCGGGAGGTGAATGAACACCCAGCGCACCTTCCCGGTCTCGATGAACTCCCGTTCCAGGGTGGGGAGGACAGCCACGGCGAACTGGCGGCAGGCGGGGCACTGGAAGTCGGCCATCTCGTAGACGGTGACGGGGGCGTCCGCACGCCCCTTCGCGCGAGGCGCTAGAGGATCATCCGCTTGTCGGGTCGGAAGCAGCAGCACTCCCGCGAGCAGCAGGACCGTCGTTTTCATGCCCGCAAAATACGAGAAATCAGGTGGGTTAGGGCTTGGAGGAGAGGCCGTTTCGCGCGCGCTAGAGACCGGACCGGGTCCAAATCACGACGACTCCGCACTGCGAATCCGATTTTAGGAACTCCGTCGGCGTCTCATTCGGGCTGCGATACACCTCGACGCCCACGATGCCGACAGTGGGCAAGTGAGGGGTGCCGGACTGGCTGGCCGGAAATCCGTCCACCACCCAATCGGCGCGGCAGAGACCGCGCGCTGAGCGCATCATTTCAACCACGCACGTTCCTGACCGGCACGCGATCCGAACCCCGGGCACGCCCCGCAGTACATCCACCAGGGTCGCCGCCTTCGTAGCCCGGATGTGCTCGGCGGTCAGGAAGACCCCCCGCTTCGCGGCCCGGCGCCGCTCGAACTCCTGCGCGCGAAGCTGGAATGGCGCAGGTCTTCCCTCGATGATCACGGGGGCGAGCTCCACCCCTAGCGGAACCAACTCGAGCTGGTAATCGACCGTATCGCCTGGGCCGAGCTCGATGACCCAGCGTTGCGAATCGTAGCCAATCGCGCGCACCTGTAGCAGGTAGGTTCCTGCGGCAACGCCCACGTAAACAAAGCGTCCCGCGCTATCGCTGCCGGTCAGGAACGCAGTGCCGAGGAGCGCGACTTGTGCTCCGATGATGGGTGCCCGTGTCTGTACGTTGAGCACGCCACCAGTCACCCGTGTGGCCAACCGAAGGGGGGGTGAGGGGGGGGGGGGACCAGGCGTCTGCGCGCGCGCTCCCGCACCTGCGAGAGCGACAGTCATAGCCAAGGCCACAAGAGCGCGGCCGGAACCGCATGCCGGTGCCATATTAGACCGAGGTGGGCAGCCGTCTGGAACATGCTGCCTGCTCCCGCAAGCCGCAACCGGGGGGGGTTGACGGGTTATGCCTGGCGGCATATAACCAGATCAGGAGGACAACACCGTCCTCCACAGGGTTGTCGGCCGTCACCTTGAACGAGCGATATGACCGTCACGCTCGCGTTTTGTTGTCGCGATCAGCGCCTGCCGTTCTTTCGACTGCCTGCGGCTCCCGTTGGGAGCGCGTGGGCGTCGCTGCTTTCCTTCCCGTTGATCCCCGTACCCAGAAGGAGTCGTCCTATGCTCGACAATCGTCGTGGCTTGTTCTGCGCCGCGGCTGCCCTCGCACTGCTGTTCGTTGGTGGCGTGCGTCAGGCCGCAGCGCAGGATGCGGTGATTCGTGGCACCATTACCTCCGAGCGCGGTGAGAAGGTCACGGGCGCAAATGTCTTCATCGAAGAGTTGCGCATCGGGGTCGCGACGTCGGCCACGGGACAATACGTGTTGCCGGTGCCGGGCGCGCGTGTGCGGGGCCAACAGGTCGTGCTGCGGGTGCGCAGCATCGGCTTCAAGCCGACCAGCCGGATAGTGACCCTGACGGCGGGCGACCAGATCATTGATCTGACCGTCGCCTACGACGTGAATCTGCTCGAGGCGATCGTCGTGACGGGCACGCTGGAAGCGACCGCCGCGGTGAACGTGCCGTTCGCGGTCGGCAACGTCGATGCGTCGCAGATGCCAGTCGCGGCCGCCAATCCGTTGTCGCAGCTCCAAGGGAAGGTGCCCGGGGTCAACATCGTCTCCGCCAGCGGCCGCCCCGGCGCGCAGCCGGCGGTGATCCTGCGCGCTCCCACGTCGATGAACGCCTCCGGACGCGGGCAGGATCCGCTCTATATCGTGGATGGGGTCATTATCAACGGCAATCTCCCCGACTTGAATCCATCGGACATCGAGAACGTGCAGGTAGTAAAAGGCGCGGCGGGCGCGTCAATGTATGGCGCTCGCGCGGGCAACGGCGTCATCAACATCACCACGAAGTCGGGACGGCGCGCGCTCGAGGGCGTCAAGTTCAACGTTCGCAGTGAGGGCGGCGTCTCGGACATCGAGCGGGACTTCGGGCTGGCGCGCTACCACGCGCTCGTCACCGACGAAACCGGGACGATGTTCTGCGAAGCCGTGACGGGTCAGCCGCTGTGCGCCCGCACGTTCGACTACTGGGCCGAGCAGGCGCGCGTCAACAACGCTCCGGGTGATTTTGCGCTCGGTCCCAAGAACTTCCCGATCGATCCCGGGTCGACGATTGCCGGCCAACCCCTGCGGCAGCGTTTCCAGGTGCAGGCGTGGCCGGGCACGTCGTACAACGCCGTGAACCAGCTCGTGACGCCGAAACCGTTCACGAACAACAGCATGGATCTCACCGGCCGATTCGGCTCGACGATGTTCTTCCTGAGCGGGTCGAATCTCCGTCAGGAAGGCGCCATTCGCTTCCTGAACGGGTTCACGCGGAGCTCGTTCCGCATGAACGTCGATCAGGCAGTGGGCAGCGATCTGAACCTTGCGCTGCGCGCGTCGTATTCCCGCAGCACGCAGGACGGCATCAACCAGGAAGAGGGCGGCAACGCGTTCTTCCGGCTGACCCGTGTGCCGGCGATCGTCAACATCATGCAGACGGACACGCTCGACCGTCTGTACATCCGGTCGAATCTGCAAGGCGGCGGATCGCAGAACCAAAACCCGTTGTCGCAGCTGAAGGACGTCAGTCGCGAAGACGTCACGAACCGCTTCATCGGTGGTCTGACGGCGACGTACGCGCCGGTGAACTGGTTCTCGCTCGACGCGAACTTCAGCTACGACCTCCGTCGTTCAACCGCGGCACAAATCGTGGACAAGGGCTTCCGGACCACCACGAACTCTCCGAGCGGGACGTTCGGCTTTCTTGGCTCGCTCTTCCGGTCGGCCACGGGCCGGGAATCGTTCAACGGCAGCGTGAACGCGACGTTCAAGCACGATTTCAATCCCGACCTGCGCTCGCGTTACACGCTGCGCTATCTGTTCGAGCGGCGCGATTTCAACACGCAGAGCGCCTCGGGAAACCAGCTGTCGATCAAGGGCGTAACCGATCTGACCAACACCCTGCCGGCCACGCGCCTGACCAATTCCGACGCCAACAGCATTCGGCAGATCGGTGTGTTCGCGGGAGCCGGACTGCAGTACAAGGATCGCTACATTCTCGATGCGCTCGTTCGGCGCGACGGCAGCTCGCTGTTCGGTGTGGAGAACAGGTGGGCGACGTTCGGCCGCGCGTCTCTCGCCTGGCGTGTCGCGCAGGAGGAGTGGTGGTTCGTGCCGCAGGTCAGTGAGATGAAACTGCGCGCTTCAGTCGGGACGGCCGGCGGGTCACCGCGGTTCGACGCGCAGTATGAGACGTTCTCGATCGGGGCCGGCGGCATTCCCACGATGGTGACGCTCGGGAACCGCAACCTGCGGCCCGAGGTCAATCGGGAAATCGAGCTGGGCGTGGACATGGAGATTGCCGGACGGTACGGCTTCTCCGCCACCTATGCCCGCACCCGGATCAAGGATCAGATTCTGCCGGTGCCCATGCCGGCGTCCACCGGTTTCCAGCGTCGCTGGCTGAACGCCGCGGTGCTCGAGAACCGCACGTGGGAGCTGTCGCTCAACGTGCCACTGATCCAGCAGCGCGACTTCCAGTGGTCGGCTCGCGTCATCTACGACAAGAGCGGCTCCTGGGTGACGAAGCTCAACACGGCGCCGTTCTACTTCGGCGCGGATCTCCAGGGTACCGGGAATATCTTCCAGGCGGTCGAAGGCGAGCGGTTCGGCACGTTCTACGGGCACTACTTCCTGCGGAGCTGCTCGGAGCTGCCGGCCGGCTTCCAGTCCCAGTGCGGTGGGCCCACCAGCGCGTATCAGCGGAACGACGAAGGATTCCTGGTCTGGGTCGGTGCCGGCAACAGTCCGCGCATGGGGATCACGAACAACCTGTGGGAAACGCAGCTCACCAACACCGCGACTGACACCACGCTCAGCCCCTGGGGTGCCACGCTCAACTGGGGTATGCCGATCCTGATGCGCGGCGTGGGCGCCGCGGTCAGGAACATGCCGCTGGGCAACGCGCTCCCCGATTACCGCTTCGCCATTACCCAGGATGTGCGCTTCAAGGGGTTCACGGTGTATGCGCTGCTCGATGCGTCCATTGGGCAGGATGTCTGGAACCAGGGCTTCCACTGGGCGCACCTCGACTTCCTGTCCGAGGATGTGGACCAGGTGGGCAAATCGGTCGAAACTGCCAAGCCGATCGGCTACTACTGGCGCACCTCGCCGGTGGACGGCTTCACCGGACTGGGCGGGTTCTACGACGTGCTCCAGCCGAATAATTACACGGTCGAAAGCGGGAGCTACGCCAAGCTGCGCGAGCTGCTCGTGTCGTATCATGTCGGCCCCGTCGGTGGCTGGGGGGACTGGGAAGTGAGCGTCGTGGGTCGCAACCTGTGGACGATCACCGGTTACCGTGGGTTCGATCCGGAGGTCGGGCTTTCGGGCGGGAACGCGATACAGAACGCCGGCTCGGCGGCGATCAATGCCGTGGACGCGTTCACGTTCCCGAACAAGCGCAGCTTCACGTTCGCGCTGTCGACCAGCTTCTAATCGCCAGGTCGGGCTTCCGGCTACCCGCTCCCTTGTTGGGCGGGTACCGGGTGGCCCGCCGCTGATAAAGGAGAGCTAGCGATGTTCAACCTTCGTTCTGTGCTGTGCGGCATGACCGCGTTGGGCCTGGCGGCGTGCGGGGACGTCTTGCAGGTCGATAACGTGACCGACCCCGACACCGAGCGGGCACTCGGCCGGGCCTCCGATATCGAGAGTTTCATCGGCGCCACTTACGCGCAAATCCAAAACGCGACGCTCGGGGGCTCCAACGACGATCTCCAGACGCAGCTCCAAGTGATGGGAATGGAGAACACGTCGGCGCTTGCGAACTTTGCCATGGGACCGCGCGGCGCCACTCCGCGCACCGCCATCCACAACACGCGCAACAGTACCGGCGATGTCGGCACCTACCGGGACTTCGTGGTGCTCCATCGTGCCGTGCGCATGTCGGCACTCGGGATCGCCAAAATGGATGCGTTGCCACTCGGCCTTGGCAACACCGTCCTGCCGAACAAGCGTACCCAGCGCGGGCGCGCGTTTGCGATGTTCACGCGCGGCGTGGCGCTTGGGAACCTGGCGCTGGCATACGACTCCGCGTCCATCGCGCACGAAACGGACGATCCGCTGCTACCGGTTCCGTTCTCGCATTACACCGATGTCATGGCGGCAGCGCTGGCCTACATCGACACGGCGATCGCCATCGCCTCGGGGCCGATCCCCGCGAGTGGACCAACGGCGGACTGGTTCCCTATTCCCGCCACGTGGATCAACGGGCAGGCGCTCACGGCCGCCAACTTTGTGCGCTTCGCGCTCTCCTATAAGGCACGGTTCCGCGCCAGCGTCGCCCGCACACCCGCGGAGCGGGCCGCCGCCAACTGGAATGCCATCATCGCTGACGCGACCGCCGGCATCACAGCGGACTTCAACCTCTCCATGAACCCGTCAGCCGGCTGGGACGTCGTCTGGGTGGCGCAGGCGTACGCGACCGGTTCCGCCAACTGGCACCAGATGTCGCAGTTCTGGCTCGGTATGGCGGACACGTCAGGGGGCTATGATGACTGGCTCGGTGAGCAGCCGTCGCTGCGCGCGCCATTCCTCGTGGTGACGCCCGACCGCCGCTTCCCGACCGGGTCGAGTTGTCTCGCGCCCTGTCCCCAGTCCGCGCGAGATGCACAGAGCGCGGTGGCGGTTCCCGGCACCTTCGCGAGCGTCCCGTACATCCGCAATCGACCGTCCGGAGACGATCAACCGGGGCAGCCGTTGCAGATCTCGATGTACGACTTCTACCGCACGCGTACCTTTTTTGTGGCGGGCCGAATCGGGTCATATCCCGTCATGACGCGTGCCGAGATGCGGTTGCTTGCGGCGGAAGGGTATTTGCGCCTTGGTCAGATCGCGAAAGCGGACACGTTGATCGACAGCTCCCGGACCCTCGTGGGCGGCTTGCCATCGCTGGCCAGCCTCACGGATACGAACACCGCCATCCCCGGGGGCGCCGCATGCGTGCCGCGCGTGCCGGTGGCGCCGACATATCGCGTCAGCGCCTGCGGCAAGCTCTGGGACGCGCTCAAGTGGGAGTACCGCCTGGAAACGATGTACACCGGCTACGGCATGTGGTATTTCGCCGGCCGGGGCTGGGGCGATTTGCCGCAGGGAACGGCGCTGTATTGGCCGGTTCCGTGGCAGGAGATGGACACGCGCCTGCAGACATTCTATTCCTCGGGTGGGGTTGGTCTCACCGGTGGAGCGCCGTCCGGCAATTACGGCCTGTACAGCGGCGGCGTGTACTGACCATGTCGCGCCGTTTCGTCACCCGTTCACTCGCCGCCCTCCCGCTGCTGGCGGCATGCTATCTGGAGACGCCGGTGTCCACCCCGGTCCCGGCGCCCCAGAGGCGGGTGTCGCTCGTCCTGAGTGACCAGGGCCGCTACGAAGCCGCGCCGCAAATCGGACCATTTGCGATGCGTGTGGAGGGGGCGGTCCTGCAGGCGACCGATAGCGATTACCTCGTGCAGGTCTCGGAGGTCATCGACATCCGCGGCACGCGGAACAAGTGGGCGGGGGAAACCGTGCCTCTGCAGCGCCGGTATGTGGCGATGGCCTACGAGCGTCGCCTGCATCGCGGCCGGACTTACGCCCTGGTAGGCGCAATGGCGGCGCTGTTCGTCTCCGCGGTCATCAAGTTCGATCTGTTCGGCTTCGCTTCCGGGAGTGGAGGGGGCGGCCCGCCGGGGGGCCCCCCCGATGACCAGTAATTCGGTGACCGTCACCGATTCACCTTTTCGTTCGAGCGTACGATGAATTCATTCCGGTTCTCTGTTTTCGGTGTCCTCGTGGTGGGTGTCGCGGCGGGGTGTAAAAAGGATGCGACCTTCCAGGAGCCCATCCCTCCCCAGGCCGCGCTGCACTGGGTCAACGCCGTTCCCGATACCGGCGTGCTCGACATTCGTCCCATCGATATCATCACGAATGCCGCGTTGATGGACGCGCCCTTCCGTGGCGCGCACCAGTTCTACCAAGGCATCGACGCGGGCACGCGGCGGATTCGGGCCTTCCTGAGCAGCGGTGATCCGGCCATCACGGGTGTGCCAATTCTTGACACGACCGTGAGCTTGACTGCCGACAACTCGTACAGCCTGATCTATGCGGGCTTCGCGCGTACGGGATCCAACCCCGGTCGGGCGATGTGGCTAGTGCCGGATGCGCCCACCGCTCCCGGCGCGAACCAGGTCGGCATCCGGATCCTCCACGCCGGAGCTGGCATTGGCAACGTCGACATCAACGTCACGCGCCGGGCCGCCGATACGCTTCCTGACGCTCCGCTCGTGGGGAATGCGGCATACAAGTCCGTGAGCAACTATTTCGCGTTCGTGCGCGATACGATCACTGCGGATTCGTTGCGGGTCGTGGTCACGGCGGCCGGCACCAAGACCCCCGTCCTGTTCAGCCTCCGGCTTCCTCCCGGAACCGTGGGCGACTCGACCGTCAATCCGATCCCCGGCGTGCGCCTGGCCGGATCGGTGTTCACCGCGGTGATCGTGCCGGCTTCAGTTGTGGGGAGTGGGGCGCCGCAAGGCGGCGCGTTCGCTGCGCCGAGTGCCGTGTTCCTCAACGATCGACGGCCGCCGAATACGATTCCGGCGCCCTGACGGCTGTACGACGCCGCCCGCTCGACCGAGCGGGCGGCGTCGTGCTTTACTGGATGGGGCGCCAGCGGGGTTGGCCGTCCGCGATGCCAAGTCCGCCGGTGATCCGCGCGGGGCCGCTGCCGTCCGCCCGCATGACCCACAGGTCGCCGTCCTGCTCGAACGCCAGCCGCGTGCCGTCCGGCGACCAGTCCGGCAGGCAGGCGACGCCCTGCGAGGGATTGGTGAGGCGGACGGGGTTGGAGCCGTTCGCATCCATTACCCAGATCCCAAAGTCGATTTCCCGGTTCGAGCAGAACGCGATCTTCGTTCCGTCCGGCGACCAAGCGGGACCCCAGTCCGTCCCGCCGTCGTTCGTCAGGTTCGTTTGCGCGGCTCCCGTCGCCGCGTCCATCACGTAGATCTCACTGTTACCGTCTCGCGTACTCACAAACGCGATGTTCAGCCCGCCCGGTGACCAGGCAGGCTGCGCATCCTCCGCGGAGTTGGTCGTCAGTCGCTGCGGATTCTGCCCATCCGGGTCCATCACGTAGATCTCGTAGTTCCCGTCGCGCTGGGAGGAAAACGTGATCCGGTCTCCGAGCGGGGACCAGGCAGGCATGATGTTGGCTAGGGTATCATCAGGCGTGAGCTGCGTGACACCCGAGCCGTCGGCGTTCATGACGTAGATCTGGAAGACGGCCGTGGTGTCGCCCACCCCGACAATGCGATCAGACTGAAACGCGAGGCGCGTCGTATCGGGCGACCAGGTTGGCCAGGCGTCGGCGCCCAGATGCGTGGTGAGCCGCACGAGCCCGCTGCCGCTCGCGTTCATCGCGGCTATGTCGAGCTGCCCGCTGTAGCGGTTCGTGGCGAAGGCGATGCGACCGGAACCACCGCCAGGGCCCGGTTCGGTCTTATTGCAGGCCAGCAAAGTGAGCCCCAGACAAGCGATCAAGACAAGGCGACGGCGCATGGGAATGGCTCCTCGTGGGTACAGCGCCTCAAGCTAGAGGGGGCGCGGGGCTTGCGGGAGTAGGGATTCCCTTGCGTGCCTCGGTGCGCGCCTTCACTATATGAGTGGGATCCCAATTGTCCTCATCCAGGAGGCGGCATGGATCAAATTTCCGTTCGCTGCGTTCTTCACCTCCAGCGTAACATCATCATTCCCGGTCGATGTAGTCGCTAGGCTGACGCACCCGCGCGCTGCGCGGCGACCCGGTCTTCGGACCGGCGGGCTGGGCTGTAGGTCAATGGCGTCCAGACACGGTAGGTGTATCCCCAAACGTAGGAGGGGGACTATGCGATTTTTCATCGGCTCAATCACGCCGAGCATCGTCGTGGGGTTGATCGGCGTCGTGGGATTCGCGCTGACGGCGCGCCCAGTCGCTGCGCAGTCCACCGGCACGGTCGTCGGCACGGTGACCGACCAGGCAGGGCAGCCCATCGCGAGTGTGCGCATCGCCATCGTCGGAACCACCCTGACTAGTCTGACGAATGCCGGCGGGCAGTACGTCATCAGCAACGTGCCGGCGGGTGCGGCCACGGTGCGCACCGCGCTCATCGGCTATGCCGCGGCGAGCCGCTCCGTTACCGTTGTCTCCGGCGAAACCGTGCGGGTGGACCTGTCGCTAACCCAGGCGCCGTTCACCCTCGACGCGATTGTGACCACCGCGACCGGCGAGCAGGCGAAGCGAGAGCTCGGGAGCTCCATCTCGCACATCCGCGCCGCAGATCTGGTTCCCAATGCACCGATCGCCAACATGGGTGACCTGCTCGTCGCCAAGGCGCCCGGCGTACAGGTCCTGCCGGCGAATGTGACGGGGGGTGAGTCCCGCGTTCTGATTCGTGGCGCCAACAGCATTTCGCTCAGCAATCTGCCGATCTATTACATCGACGGCGTGCGGATGGAATCGGCCAATGGCTCCACGGCTATCGGGGTGGGCGGCACCGACCCCAGTCGGGTGAACGACATCAACCCGGAG
>Ga0193739_1000003_pt1 | contig 55159 bp, 57 predicted proteins | sample L2a2metaG_FD_144926 | JGI IMG/M metagenome (GOLD analysis project Ga0193739, IMG submission 144926) | Soil microbial communities from a riparian zone of the East river system, Colorado, United States - L2a2 | ecosystem: Environmental > Terrestrial > Soil > Riparian zone | place: USA: East River...
AGGAGATCGAGCGCGCCTTGGCCGAGCGCCTCAATCTCCCCGCGACCCCACCCGTGGTCGGCTCGCTGACCTGGGCCCGTTCGGCCGACGGCAAGGCGCACGTCGCGGAGGTCCTGTCCCTGTCGAAAGACGAGGCTCGGGTGCGGTTCCTCCGCGGCGGCGAACATCGCGTCACGCTGGATGAGCTGCGACCCTGCGCGTTCATTCCGGGCGAGCGCGTTGCCTGCCATTGGCCCATATGGGGACCGTGGACCTGTACCGTGATCGGCTACGCTGCTGATGCGCTGAGGTTGCCGACACGCCTACGAGGTGGCGTTACGCGGGCACCGGCGCCCGCGCGCCGTTCTTCCGCCGCCGCAGCACGCCCGCCGTCACGAGCGTAATGACCAGGCCAACCGGCAGCGGCTCGAGAAAGGTGAGCGCGGCGTTGATCACGGGGTTCTTGTACATCTCCTTGAACTGCGCCATCCGTTTCTCCTGCTCGGCGATCTGCGCCTCCGTCGCCCCCGCGGCGCGTGTCTTCTCGATGACGTGTGCGGCGTACTTGTCGCCGAAGTCGGGCCAAACGTTGTAGTAGATGATCTCCCACGTCACGACGTAGCAGGCCGACGCGAGCGCCGTGATGAGGATGCCGACCTTGAATGCGCGCCCGAAGCTGATCTCGCCACCGGCCACGTTGTCGCGGTACGACTTCACGCCGAAGAAGACCATCAGGAAGGCGATGATCATCGTGGTGTAGCCGATGATCTCGCCCTTGTCGAAACCGATCGTGTCGATCAAGGCCGCACTGGCGATCATCATCACGGAGAGAATGCCGCCGGCGATAAGCCCGAAGGTCAGGACGATCTTGCGCATGGTGTTCCCTGAAACGTTGAGGACGGGCCTAGGATAGCCGGCACCCGGCGTTCGCGCGTCACCTGTTCGAATGATTTTCGACCGAAACCGCGAAAATCATTCGTTCGGGTGACGGTGTTCTTACGGGAGGAGCCCGAATTCCTTGCCGAGCTGGACCGCTTGGGTCCGGCGCCGGGCGCCGAGCTTGTCGAAGACCCGGCTGGAGTGTGTCTTCACGGTGTTTTCTGATACGAAGATCTTCTCCGCGATCTCGCGGTTGGAGAGCCCCGCGGCGATGAGAGTGAGGATCTCGAGCTCGCGCGGCGTGATCCCGAGCTGCCCGCGCTTCTCCTCATTGAGCGTGAACGACGCCGGCGCGGCAACCTCCCGGACAACGACCCGCTCGCGCGACCGTGTGAGCTTGAGGCCCAGCCAAATCCCCGTGGCGGCGAACACGGCCGCAATCAGTCCCCCATAGATCTCAACCGACCGCTCGATGACGAGGTACCGGTACTCGACGGCCTTGAGGAGCGCGATGAGCGCGCCGCCGAGGAGGCCGTAGAGGAGGATGTGTTTGCGCACGACTCAATTTCGTACGCGGCGCGTAGATTACGGAATGGGTCGCTCCGCTGACCTGTAGGGGATATGACGGGGGACGTAGATTGAGGAGTCATGCGCCGCTTTCCTTTTCCTGCTCGTTGTCGTATTGGTCCTCGTGGTTGGCTTTGTCGTGTGGGCGCTATTCTTGAATCCAGCGCCCACGGTGACTGAGCAGCCCAAGGCGCCGGTCGCGCGGCCGCAGCGGCCGCTGCAAGCCGACGCCGAGGGATACTATGAACCGGGATATCGCTTCACGCTGAGTGGTGTGCGATTCACCCGTCTCACGCTCCGTCCAGAGCCGTTTGTCACGTTTACACGGACCGGTACAAAACAAGAGGCGGGCTGTCTCGACGCGGTCATCAGAGCGGACGTCGTGCAGCTGCGTTGCGACGTCGATCGAGTCGGCACCGTCAAACATCGACGGCAGGTTCCTCACCCGATTTGCTACGACGCGAATGGACACACCAGTCCTGTCTGCGGTCATCACGGTTCGTAGCCCGAGGGGCGAGACGGTGTACCGCGCGCGGGATTCGTTCGTGTGGCACCCGCCCGAGTAGGAGACGCCCGTAGGGGGAGACCTTTATGGTGACGACATCATCGATGTGGATGGAAGTCGCCGTGGTCGCGACCATCTTCGCGGTGGGCAACATCCTGTTCGGGCACTGGGAAGCCCAAACGCCGAAATGGCGCCGCCTCCTCAAGTTCGTGCTGTTTGTCGGTCTCACCCTCGCGATCTCTGCGTGGCTTGGGCGCCGTTGGACCTTCGCCTTTCTCGGGCTTTTGGGTCTCATTGTGGTGATCATTCATGCCTGGTGGTTACCGCGGCACGGCATCAACGGCTGGACGGGTGAGCCGAAGGAGAAGTACTACGCACTGCGGGGATGGAGGTATCCACCAGCGTGACTCAGACCATCCAGACTTCTAGTGCCGCTCGGGGCGCGCAGATCATCCACGCCGCGCTTGTCATTGGCTTGCTGCTCGCGGGCGCGACTTTCTTTCTGGTAATGCAGGTGCAACGGCCCGATCATATGCCGAGCATCGGACTCGCTCTCGGCGGAATCGCGCTGGCAATTCTAGCAGGCTCATTCGCGTTTCTGCGCGGCAGAGTCCCCGAGCGACGCTCCGATCAATCGTCTAATGACTATTGGCAAGCGAATGAGAACCGTGGCCCGGCTATCGTTCTGTGGGTAGGAGTGGAGTCCGCCGGGATTCTTTCGTTGATGGGTTACATCATCGGTGGGCAAATAACGCCTGCGGCCGTTGCCGTACTCGCCATCATCGCGCTGATACTGGTTCGGCCGGCTCGACTCGAAGGCTAACGCGGCAGGTTGAGGCTCCGCAGATAGTCGGCGGCGATGTACGCGGGCACGGCGAAGATGATCTTGCCATTCGACTCCCGCTCGCCGCCGTATAGCACCGCGATCACTTTTCCATCACGATCGAAGATCGGACTGCCCGACGAGCCGGGCGCCCCATAGGCGTCCACCTGCACGACTGCCGTCAGCGCCTTGCTCACCGTCCCTACGGTCAGCGTCGGCTCGGCGATTGGACGGCCGCCCTGCGCTTCCATCGGCAAATCGAACCCTAAGGGATATCCCAGGATCGCGACCGGGTCCCCGCGCTCGACGCCCTCGCGGGTTTGTGCGAGCCCGCGAACGCGCGGCGTCCCGCCCTTGATCAGTACACGCAGCACGCCGATGTCCGCCTCCGACGAGACGCCGAGCATCTCACCGCGCCACATCTGGGTGCTGCCGGAGAAGATGATCCCCAGCCGCCGGGGCGTCTTGGTGCCGTCCTCCCCAACGAGGATGTGCTTGTTCGTGACCATCGTGCCCATCGAGTCGATGGCGAACGCGGTCCCACTGAACCGCTCGCCGTCGGTGTACTCGACGAGCACGATCGCGACCGCGTCCTGATTCTGATGAGAGACGGCGCGGTAATCGACGCCGCCAACGGCACCGGCCAGCGCGCGCTGGCGCCGCTCGGCGGCTTCCAGCTCGCTGCGCAACCGGGCCACCGAGGTCGCGTCGCCGCCCGAAGCCGCCAGCTCCCGGCGCAGGCGTGTGGTCTCGTCCTGCGACGCCTTGAGCCCATCGCGCACGCCCTGCAGCTCCGACTGGAAGTGCGACGACATGGCGCGCGCTTCGCGCATCAGGCTGTCGGCGCGCAGCTGCAGCTGCAGCAGCTCGGTGGCGCGCCGCCGTCCGTCCCACTGCATCCACGTAAAGCCCGTGCCGACGACGAGCAGCAGCACGATCAGGATCTTCGTGGTGCGGCGCAGCTGTGCGGTCTGGCGCGCGACTTCGGCGGCGATCCGGATCCCCGTGCTTTGGCGCAACGGCGGGTGCCGTGGGGCGGCATGAAAGATTTCTCGGGGCGAGGACGAGCGGTCCGCGAGCGCCTCGGCGGCGGCCGTGGGCGGCAAGTCGACATCCGCCTCGATGACTCCGAACTCGAGCGCCGGACCATTCGCCCCAAATCCGATCACGTCGCCGTCCGCCAGCAGCGTATCGCCGGTGATGCGCTTGCCATTCACGAACGTGCCGTTGCGGCTGCCGAGATCCTGGAGGACGAACCCCTCGGTCTTGCGCACGATGGCCGCGTGGCGCGACGACACGTCGAGATCCCGCTCCGCGTCGAAGCGCACGTCGGACAGTGGGTGGCGGCCAAGACCGATGTAACCCTTGCGGAAGGCTTCGATCTGCCCGGCGCGGGCGCCGGAGAGAAACTTGAATTGGGCTTTCACTGATTCCGCGTGAAGTACCAGACGAGGCCCGCGGCGATGGCGAGCAGGGCGAGGACGAGGGTCCGCGTCTGCTTGCGAGCTTCCTTGTTGGGCACGGGAGGCCGGCTGCCTGTGTAGACGGGCACCGGCTCCGTGCTGGTCTCGGTGTCGATGAGGGGGTAAACCTGGTGGCCCACGTCTTCCTGGGTGCCACTGCCGGAGAAGCGCAGCCCGTCGCCGTCGAACCGCGCGATCACGACCGTGATGTTGTCGGGCCCGCCCCGTTCGTTGGCGAGCGCGATCAACTGCTCGCACGCAGCGCGCAAATCCTTGGCCCCGGTGACGATCTTGGCGATCTCGTCCTTTTTTACTTGTCCCGACAGACCGTCGGAGCAGAGCACCAGGATGTCGCCACGCCGGACTTCCTGATGCGTGAGATCGACTTTGACCTTGGGATCCGGCCCCAGCGCCTGGAGGATGATGTTGCGGCGCTCGCTCTGCGCGGCTTCCTCTTCGGTGAGCTCGCCCGCTTCCACCAGCCGCTGCATCAGTGACTGATCCTTGGTGATCTGGTGCGCCTGCCCACCGCGAATCAGGTACGCCCGGCTGTCGCCCACCTGCGTCAGGTAGAGATGGTCGTTCAGGACGCCGGCCGCGGTCGTCGTCGTCCCCATGCCGCGCACTTCGGGATGCGCTTTCGCATGGGCGTGGATGCTCGCGTTCGCCACCTCGACCGCTTCTTTGAGCCGGTAGGCGAAGCGCTGCGGCGTGACTTCGTCTTCGGAATTCCAGGTCTTCACGAGGTGATCGTAGATCGTGTCGGTCGCCATCTCACTCGCCAGCTCGCCCGCCGCCGCGCCCCCCATCCCGTCGGCCACGACCAGCAGCGTGCCCCGCGGGCCGATGTCGTGCTGCCGCACCTCCGGCAGCAACGACGCAGACTTGCGCGTCAGGTCCGCGACGAGAAAACGATCCTCGTTGTGGTCGCGCGTACGGCCGAGATCGGTCTTGCCGAAGACCTCGACTCTGATCGGTTTCTTCGAGCTAAAAAACGTCACGAGGCGCAACCCTGGTCGCTCTTGAACCTCAAATACGTGGCGTTGTTCGGTCTCAGCACCAGCGCCAAACCATTCCAGCGACACGCCTCGTCCGTCCGGGACTCCACAAAGAAGCCCTGAGCGACCATGAAGGCGGCCTGCGCGCGCAGCGTCACCGGCGCGCGCTCGTTGTTATAGATCGCGGTTGCCTGTATGCGTCCCGTCCCGGCGGTTTGAGGATCGAGCACGAGCTCCAGCACATCACCCAGCTGCTTGTCGATGGTGGCGCTGTCCGGCGCGCGGGAAGCCGCCGGTGGCGCCACCGGAGGTGCGGCCGGCGGTAACGTCCCGCCGCCCTGCCGCGCGGCCCCTCCGCCATTCTGTGGCGCCGGCCGATTGCTCGCTGTGTCGTGGGGCACGGCCGCCTTGGTGCCGCCGTTCAGCGCGAGCCACGCGCCGCCGCCAGCCAACACGACGACGAGACCCAGGGCCAGCGGGACAAACGACCTTTTCTTGGGCTCGAGCAGCTGCGTCTTGCCCTCGGGGTCCGCGGTGCCGCTGCGGGTATGCGGAACGGATGATGTCCCCGGGCGGCCCGTGATGGCGCCGACATCCGCCGCGAACTTCACAACACTCTGGTAGCGCTCGGGCGGCGTCCGCGCCAGCGCCGTATCGAGCACCGGTTGCAGGCCGGCGGGGAACGACAGATCGGGCCGTGCCTCGGCGAGCTTGGTCGGCTCGTCGGTCAGCCGCTTGATCATCGTTTCCTGCACCGTGGTCGCCTCGAACGGCAGTTTGCCGCTCAGCATCCGGTAAAACACCAAGGCCAACGAGTAGAGGTCGCTGCGGCCGTCGAGGGTATCGCCCGAGAGCTGTTCGGGGCTCATGAACTCGGGCGTTCCCACGACGAGGCCCGTCTTGGTCACCTTCTGGCCGGCTTCATCGCCGCCGACGGCTTTCGCGATGCCGAAGTCCACGACCTTGACGGTATCGCCGCCGCCTTTGCGCCGGGTCAACATGATGTTGTCCGGCTTCAAATCGCGATGCACGATGCCGAGGTCATGGGCAGCCTGAAGCGCGTCGGCGGTTTGGAGGAAGATGCTCGCGGCGCGCGCCAACGGGAGCGCGCCCTCACGCTCGAGCAGATCCGTCAGCGGCTCGCCCTCGATGAACTCCATCGCGAGGTAGATGAGCCCGTCGGGCGTTTCGCCGAAATCGTAAATCGCGCAGACGTTGGGGTGCGTGATACGGCTGGCGTTCGACGCCTCACGATTGAAGCGGGCGACCGCGTCGGGGTCGTGCACCATGGACGGGTTCATCACCTTGATCGCGCTGCGCCGCCCCATCTTCACATGCTCGGCGAGATAGACCTGACCCATCCCCCCTTCGCCGAGCTTCTTCACCACGTGATAGCGATCGGCGACCACCTGGCCGACGAGGTCGTTGCCGGGCGCGGCCGACCGCAGCGTCTGCCCGTCGTTCGGGCAGAACTTCACGTCATCGGGATACTCGGTGGAGCAGACGGGACACATCTTCATGCGGCTGCTCCGCCAGTCGGCCCTCCGCCGGGAAGCTCGATGCGCAGCAGCTTGTCGCCGACCATGATGCGCGAGCCGTGCTGCAGCTGCATCGCGCCGCGCGCCGCGATCGCAACGCCGTTGCGGCTGTGGTCGTCCACGAGCACGAAGTCTGCGTCCTCGGAGCGCACGGTCGCATGCTGGGCGCTCATGGATGGATCGTAGGGGAATATCCAGTCGCCCCGTTCCCGTCCGACGTGCACGTCGCGGCCGGGCGACAGCTGGATGACATCACGCGAGCTGCCGTCGCTGCGCAGCTGCGTGAGGCTGGCGATGTCGGCGCTCGGCGCCATGCTGCCCATGCGCTTCGTCGCATCGGCGTCCGCAGTGTGCGGCCCCGGGTAGCCCAGACGCCGGAACCGCAGCAGCTGCGAGCCGATCAGGATCAGGTCGCCGTCGGTGAGGCGATAGGGCGCCTCGAGAAAGACCCAGGTGCCGTTGCGACTGCCGAGATCGCGCACCTCGAGCCGCCCCTCTTCCCACGACAGCTTGGCATGCAGCGGCGAGAGGAATGGGTCGTCAACGAAGCGGATGTCCCCCTCGGTCCGGCCGATCGTTGTGGCCGTAGTTTTGCGCTCGAAGCGCGCCACTTCGGTGGCCATCTCGGAAACCAGAATCAGTGTGAGGGAGTGCTCGGAGCGTCTATCGGGGATGGACCGTCGGTCACGCGCCTCCCCGGTTCCTCCACCGTGCGCGGCGACCACCGTGCCGCACAGGGGACAAGGAGCGTCCGCTGCCGCGGTCCCCGGCGAAGGGGGCCCGCTGGTGCGGGAGACGAGTCCCCCCCCACCCACACCCCCACCCCCACCGCCGGCGCCCGATGCTACAGCGGCCCGTGCGGCCGCCGCTTTGGTGAGCGGTTTCCCACAGTCGGAGCAGAATTGCGCGCCCGCGTCGTTTTGCCGGCCGCAATAGTGGCACGCGCTCGGAGTCATAAAGTAAGGTGGCCCAATCTATTGCTCGCCGCTAGCTTGCGCCACATGCGACTGGTCTGTGCCGCGCTTCTTGTCGCTGCAACGGGGGGGGGCTGCGCGGCCAACCCCGCAGTCCATCGCGCGTCTCTCCCTGCCGATCGCGAACCACTCCACATCACCATCGTCTATCCCGATACGGCCGACCCCATTCAGGCGCAGGACTCTTCCTTCTTGTTCGGCAGCGTCGGACGCGGGCGCGGTGACGTCGCGCTATCGATCAACGGTTTCCCGGCGCGCGTGTATCCGACCGGCAGCTGGCTCGCGTGGATTCCGCTGCCGGCCGACTCCGTGGCGCGATTCCACATCGTGGCGCGGGCGGGCATCGGCGCGGAACAGCGCGAGACCACGTTCGTCACGCGCATCGCGCAGCGTTTTCGCCCGCCGCCGGGCGCCGCGGTCTGGATCGACACGACGAGCTTCACCCCCACCGACACGCTCGCGTTCCCGGCAGGTGAAGGAATCCGGCTGTCAGTGCGTGCCACTCCTGGAGCCCAGGTTCGGCTGAAAATCGACCACCGTTCGATTCCATTCGTCCCCGACACGCTGCCCGACGAGCCGGCGTGGGGCGTGCGCGCGTTCGGTACCGACACGACGGCCTATCGTCTGCCGCCCGCCGTCGATCGCTACGTCGCGTGGCTACCTGCGCAGCCGCTGTGCGACGCCGTCGTCGAAGCCATCCTCGGCACGGACACGGTACGCGCATTCTGGCCTCTGGTGTTGGACACGCTGGACCGCCGTCATCCGGTCGTTGTTGTGCTGAACGACGACACCGCGCACACCGGCACGAGCGACAGTCTCACGGTCGGGAAGGCCGTGCCCTACGGCACCTACAACTGGTTCTTCCCGCTCGGCACCACCGCCGTCGCGACGGCACGATGGAGTAATCAGACACGGCTGCAGCTGTCACGCGGCGCGATCGCGTGGGTGAACACGGCCGACGTCGTACCGGTCGCCCCCGGGACCCCTCCTCCGGGCGGAATCGTCGGTTCCGTGCGGCTCGCCGCGACTCCCCGATCACTGATCCTGCGTGTTCCGCTGCCCGCTCGGGTTGCCTTTCAAGTGGAAGAAGCCGATCGCAGCCTGACCCTGCGGCTGTACGGCGTCGCCTCCGATGTGAATTGGATGCAGCACGGCGGTACGGATTCCTATGTCACCCGGATGAGCTATGCACAGCCGGTCGCCGATGAAGTGACGCTCACGCTGGCACTGGCCGGGCCCGTGTGGGGCTACCGGACGCGCTGGAGCGGGCGCGATCTGCTGCTCGAAGTCCGGCGCCCGCCCGTCATCGATCCGCGCCGGCCGCTGGCCGGTCGCACGATCGTGCTCGACCCCGGCCATCCGCCGGTCGGCGCGAAAGGGCCGTCGGGTCTCTGGGAACCGGTCGCGACATTAGCGGTCGCGCAGCAGGCGAAAACGCTGCTCGAGCGAGCGGGCGCGACCGTGCTGCTCACGCGCACCGATTCCACGCCGGTCGATCTGTTCCCGCGCACGCGATTCGCTGAGGAGCGCGACGCCGACGTCCTCGTGTCGATTCACGCGAACGCGCTCCCCGATGGCGTCAATCCGTTCGTGAACAACGGCACGAGCGTCTACTACTTCCACCCGCGCAGCGCCGCGTTAGCGCGTGCGCTCGACCGCGCGCTGGTCGCCGAGTTGGGTGTGCGCGATCTGGGCATGGGGCGCGGCGATTATGCGCTGGTCCGCAATCCGTGGATGCCGTCAGCCCTGACCGAAGGCTTGTTCATGATGCTTCCGGAGCAGGAGGCGATGCTTGCCAGCCCCGAGGGACGCATGCGATACGCGCGCGGCGTTGCGCGGGGGATCGAGGACTTCTTGCGTGAGATGAGTAGATGAGATGGTCGGCGTTTATGCTGCTGTTATTGCCGGCTGTTGTGGCAGGTCAAGTCGACCCCTCAGGAACTTGGCGCACCCTCCACACGCAACACTTCCGCATCCATTTTCGTCCCAGCTATCGCGCTCAGGCGCTGGAAGCCGCCGCGGAGGCTGAGCGCGCGTACGGCCTGCTGGCGAACGAGCTGCACGCGCCGCGTGGCATCATCGATGTGACGCTGTCCGACGATGTCGACACGCCGAACGGATACGCGTCGACGTATCCCTCCAACCGCTTCACGATTCTCCTCGTCCCGCCGGTCACGGATCCCGCGCTGCAGACCTATGACAGCTGGCAACGGCTCGTCATTGTGCACGAGCTCGCCCACGTCTTTCATCTCGACCGCTCGCGCGGCCTGTGGGGGGCACTGCAGTCGGTTTTCGGCCGCGCGCCGGGACTGTTCCCGAATGCCTATCAACCCAGCTGGGTAATCGAAGGGATCGCGACGTACTACGAGACCCGCTTCACCGGCGGTGGCCGTGCGGAGGGTGGCTTTCACCGTCAGGTGGTCGCCGCCGATGTGGCCGCAGGGCAGGCGCGCTCACCCTGGGATGCATTGCTGTTCACGCGCTGGCCGAACGGACTCGCGCCATATGCCTACGGTGGCCGCTTCTGGGAGTATCTCTCGGAGACCGTCGCTGATTCTGTGGTGCCGCGCTTCGTCGAGGGAACTGCCGGTCAATTCATTCCCTTTCGTGTTGGCCGCCCGCTCCGGCGTGGTGGCGTGAAGCTCGAGGACGCATGGAAGCGCGCGATTGCTTCCGCCGGGCCGAACGAATCCGCGACACGCAGCCGTCTCATCGCCGGCCGTCTGCGCGGCCAGCCTGTCGCTCGCGTATCACCGGACGGCCGCAGCCTGGCGTACGTCCACAGCGACGGCCGCGGCGCGCAGCGACTGCGTGTGATCGATCCGCAGAGTGGCGCCGAGCTTCGGTCGCATCGCGTGACGGGGCAGGTGGGCTTCGATTGGCTGGCTGATACGCTGATCATCGCACAGCTCGATTTCACGAGCCGCTGGACGATGCGCAGCGATCTCTGGAAGTGGTTACCCGACGGCGCCTGGAGACGCGTCACGACGGGCGCGAGGATCATCGAGCCTCGGGTAGGCGGTGGCGTGACGGCGGCGTTGCGGATTACACCGGGTGGAAACACGCCGACACAGGCAACGGATTCGTCGGGATGGCGAGCAACATGGGGACCTGCCGTGCCCTCGCCGGACGGCCGCTGGATCGTGGCGCCGCGAAACCAGAACGGGCGCTGGGCGTTGGTGCGATGGCGCACGGACGCCGTCGAATCGTTGACAGTGCTCGTCGAAGCGCAGCGCGGCAGCGCCATCGCCGATCCCGTGTGGGCCGGCGACGCTGTTCTATTCGTGACCGACGTCGCCGGCTTTCCTCAGATCCTTCAGTGGCGAGAAGGCCGGGGGATCACGCAGCTGACCACCGAGCCGCGCGGTGCGCGCGCGCCCGCGCCGCTGGCGGACGGGCGCCTGGTGTTCGCAACCCTCGGCGACAATGGCTGGGAGTTGCGCTCCGTCGAACCCGCTCCGCTGGCGATCGCGCCGCCGGCGACGGCCGGCGCCGCAGCGCCGGCGTTCGCGCCCGCGCCTCCGGTCGCGGTTCGAGAAACGGGCTACGCGACGTGGGCGTCGCTCCGGCCTCACTTCTGGATTCCGGTCGCCCTCGACGCACAGGATGCCGGGACATTCTTCGGCGCGTTCACCGCGGGCGTCGACGCGGTGGGACGCGACGCCTATTTCGTCTCGGCCGTGTACGCGCCGTCGACGCGCCGCGTGCAAGGCGGCGCCACCGTCGTGACGCACCGGCTCGGCTCGCCGACGCTCGATGTCTCGGCGTGGAGCGACTGGGAGCAAATCGGCACCAGCCTGGGCCGCTCGGTGTTGATCAACGAAATCGATGCCGCCGCGGGTGCGGAGTTTGTCACGCGGCGCTGGCGCGTGCTCGCGAGCCTGCGCGTCGCCGCGGAGTACGAGGGCGAGCGCTTCGCGCTCGAGCCCGACACGACGGTTACGGCGGTTTGCGCGCTGTGCCTGCCCAGCGACCTCGTCGGGGGATCGGTGGCGGTGTCGATCGCCCACGCCGTCACCGCGCCGCTCGCGGTCTCGCTTCAGGACGGCATCGGCCTGAGGCTGCTCTATCGCCGGCGCGAGCAGCAAGGAGACGCCCGATGGTCGGATGAAGTCCGCGGCCGGATAACGCTGTACGCCCGAGCCGGACCCCGCGTCGGGTTCGCGTACCCGGTTCTCGCCGCACGCGTCGCGGGCGGCGCGATCGGCGGCACGCTCACCGAGCGGCTTTCGGTTGGCGGCGTCTCCTCAGGGAGCCTGCCCATCGGCGTGGGCATCGAGTTTGGGTCCACGCGCAACTTTCCGGTGCGGGGCTACGACGCCGACGCGCTGCTCGGCCGCCGGGCCGCGTCCGTGTCCCTCGAGTACCGGGTGCCGCTCGCCGTGATCGGCCGCTCGCTCGGCCACCTGCCGTTTGGCGCGGACAGGTTGGCGCTGTCGGTCTTTGGCGATGCCGGTGACGCCTGGAATCCGGGTGAGCCGGCGCGCCTGCATCGCTTGCGCTCCGTCGGCGCCGAGCTGGTCGGCGACCTGACGGTGAGTTACGATCTGCCGCTGCGCGTGCGGGTGGGCGTCGCGCAACCGGCAACGGGTCACATGAAGGTGTACGCCGCCTTCGGCGCCGACTTCTGACGTAGCGCACAAACTGTCCCTGGCGGTCGCAGGTATAATGAAAGGAGCATGGCCCCCGCTTCCCCGGTGCTCCTGCTCCTGGCCGCTCTGGCGCAATCTCCCGCCGACCGCGCAACCCTCGCATCCTTGCGCGACTCGCTCGCTCTCGCGAACGACAGTGTCGCGTTGCGCCGCCTCGAGGCCGCAACGATCGAGTTGGCGAAACAGCAGCGCGACGATCCCCTCATCCATCTGCGGCTCGGCTTTATCGCGTACCGGCTGGGGGAAATCACCAGGAACAACCAGCATTACGACGACGCGGCCGGCGAATTCGAGTGGGCCGGCGAGCTGCGCCCTGAGTGGCCGTATCCGTGGTACGGGCTCGGGCTCGCGGAGCTGGCGGCTGGCGAGCACAGTGTGATGGCGATCGAGAACCTGCGGCAGATAATGGGCAAGGACTACCTCTCGAAGGCCGCGAAGGCATTCGCGCGCGCGACGCAAGCGGATCCAAGTTTCGCATCCGCCGTCGTAGACCTCGCCAACACCGCGCTGACCCAGCGCATCCGGCCGCGGCTCGAGGTCGCGCTCAGCGCGGTGCGGCTCGCGGCCGCGTCGCCGGCCGGAGGGCATCCCGAGGTGCAGCTGGTGCGCGGGCGCGTGGAGCGCGAAGCCGGGGAAGCGGACTCGGCGCTGGCGGCGTTTCGTGCGTACCTGGCTGCGGACGGCGATTCGGGCGTCGGCCTGCTCGAAGTTGCCCGGACTTCGTATCTGGCGCGCCGGCCCAGGGAGGGATGGGCTGCCTACTTCAACGGCGCGCGCCGGGCGATCTCGCCCAGCGCCGTTGCGCTGTACCGCCTCGACCTCTCGTGGATTGCGGATTCCGCCGAGCTGCGGGCGTTCGACGCGCTCGAGAGTCCCGGAGAGCGCGCCGCGTGGCTCGATGCGTTTTGGAGCAAGCGCGACGCCGCCGAGGCGCGCGATGTGGGGGAGCGGCTCGCCGAGCACTATCGGCGCTGGTTCGAGGCGCGCGACAATTTCCGGCTCGTCAGCCGCCATCGCCATTACGACATCACCGAGCGCTATCGCTCACCGCAGGCGGAGTTCGATGATCGTGGCGTCATCTATCTGCGTCACGGCCAGCCCGACCGGCGTGCGCAGTTCGTGCAACCCAACGTCGAGCCCAACGAGAGCTGGTTGTATCGGCGCCCCGCTCCGCGCGGCGACCTCGTTTTTCATTTTGTCGCGCGCGACGATGCCACGGATTTCAAACTGGTCGAGAGTCTGATGGACGTGCTGGGATTCAGCCGCTCGGTGCGCGCGTCGTCGGGGATCGACGCGCAGGTCGTCGATCTCTATGCGTCGCGGCACGACTTCGGGCCGCTGTACACGCGCGTCGCGGCGAGCCAGCGGGCACCCGGCAACGAGCTCGCAGAGGAGCGCGATCGCGGCCGGCGCAGCATCGCGCACGGGACGATGAGCGATAGTTATACGCGCCGCTTCGATCTGCCGATGTCGGTCGTGGCGAGCGAGTTTGTCGTGGGAGACGACAGCGGCGGGCAAGCGCTGCACGTCGTGTTCGCGATTCCCGCCGAGCGCCTGTCGGCCGCGCCGGCTGAAGCCGCCGGCGGCCTGCGCTATCCGCTCCAGTTCCGCGTGATCGTTGCCGATTCGACGGGCCGCGTCGTCGCGCAGCTCGATACGGTGCGCGTGTTCACGGCGCGCCAGCCCCTGCGCCATCCCGACTTCCTCACGGGACGGCTGGCGCTGCCTGTGCCCGCGGGGACGTACGTCTATCGTCTGCTCGTCGCCACGAGCGATGGCGGCGCCGGGGACCTCGTCTCGCGTGAAGCGCGCGTGGATCCGTTGGACGCGCGCCGCTTCGCGGTGCGTGACGTGGTGATGGGCCGCGACGGTTCCGGCCTCGTCTGGTTCGCGCCGTCCGGTGACACCGTGCCGCTCAATCCACTGCAACGTTTCCCGGAAGGCAGCGCCGTGAACCTGTACTACGAGATCTACGGGCTCGCGAGCGGTGCGGCATACCACACAGTCGTGCGATTGGAGCGCGAAGGTGGGCGCTCGCTGTTCAGCGCGATCGGCCGGTTGTTCGGCGGCGGCCGCTCGCCCGTGCTGCTCGAGTTTGACGCGCCGGCCTCCGGCCCGGTCACGCGCGTGCAGCGTGGCATCGAATTGCGCGACGTGTCGAAGGGTCGCTATCGGTTGGCCGTCGTCATCTCTGATCCCGCGACCGGTGCGAGTGCAACCCGCTCACAACGCTTTCAAGTTGTTGACCGGCCTTCCCGCGAACCCTAAGTTAGGCCCGGCTCCCTCGGAGACGGGATGTACTGCTCTCGCTGCGGCACCCAGAATAAGGACACTGCCAAGTTCTGTGATTCGTGCGGCCTCGACCTGACCGCGACGACGCCCGTCGGCGCGCTCGGCGACGCGCAGGAAATCACGGAAATCGACATGGTGCGCAAAGAGCTTGACGAGGAGTACGAAATCGTCGACGAGCTCGGCCGCGGCGGCATGGCGATCGTCTTCAAAGCGAAGGAAAAGCAGCTCGACCGCGAAGTCGCCATCAAGGTGCTGCCGTTCTCCCTGGCGTTCGACAAAGAGTTCGTCGAGCGCTTCCAGCGCGAAGCCCGCACGTCCGCCAAGCTCGAGCATCCGAACATCATCCCGATCTATCGCGTCGGGAAATCGGGCCGCGTGATCTACTTCGTCATGAAGTTCCTGCGCGGCAAACCGCTCTCCAGCATCCTGGCGGCGCGCGGCAGCCTGCCGCCCGGCGAGATCAGAAGGATTCTCGCCGAGGTCGCGCGCGCGCTGGCGTACGCGCATAAGAAGGAAATCGTCCATCGGGACATCAAGCCCGACAACATCATGTTCGACGAGCATGGGCACGCGGTGGTCACGGACTTCGGCATCGCGAAGGCCGCGTCCGGCGGCAAGCTCACGGGCACGGGCATGTCCATCGGGACGCCGCACTACATGAGTCCCGAGCAGGCCAAGGCGCAGCCGCTCGACGGCCGCAGCGACATCTACTCGCTCGGCGTCGTCGCCTATCAATGCCTGACGGGAGGCGTGCCCTTCGACGGCGAGGACTCCTTCTCGATCGGCTATAAGCACATCATGGAAGAGATTCCGACGCCGCCGCTCGAGAACCCCGAAAAACGCCAGCTGTTCGAGATCATTCGCAAGATGATGGCGAAGACGCCGGCGCAGCGGTTTCAAAACGCGGAGGAGCTGGTCGGCGTGCTCGAGGGCGGTCGCTCGGTCTCGTTCACGACCGACGCGACGCAAGCCATACCCGCGATGGCGGGCGCGCGCCTGCCGTCGGCGCCCACCACACCGCTGCCGCGCGCCGAGGCTCCGCGCCGCTCGGTGGTCTCGGCCTTGTTGCTGTGGCTGCTCATCGTCGGGACGGTGTTCGGTGGTGGCGGCTTCTACGCGTACAAGAAGGGCCTGATCTTCGCCAAGCCAGTCGGCGGCGGGGGGACCGATACGACGGCACCGCGCGACACGGCGCACTTCGCTTCCGGCGATACATCGACACGGCCGGCCGACAGTACCGGCACGACGACCGTGCAGCCGCTCCCCCCGCAACCGCCCGCCCCCGGTGCGCCGGGTCGGCTGGTGTTGCAGAACGTGCCGCAAGGAGCGCGCATCAGCATCGAGGGGCAGCCCGTACGGGGCCCGCAGATCGATCTGGCGCCCGGCGTCCACCGGCTGACGGTGCGCGCTGCCGGATACCGCACCTACGACCGCCAGGTCATCATCACGCCCGGCGAGACGTTCAACGTGCGGCTGAACATGCAGGAGAGCGATGAAGGCGCCGGCCCGTGCGACCAGTATGGGCCCGCCTACAACCAGGACAACCTCTGCTTCGACAGTCGTCCCGTGCCGCTGTCGGAGACGCGGATCCCGGTCGCTCAGGATGCGCCCATCTTCCCGCGCCAGGCGATCCTGCTCGTGCGGGTGTCGCGGAACGGGACGACGATGGAAGCACGTGTGTATGCGCCGTCGAACGTCGAGACCTTCAACAATGAAGCGCTCGACATGGCGAAGAACCTGCGCTGGAACCCGGCGCAGAAGAACGGTGAGCCGACCGAAGCGTGGGTGCAGTGGCCGTTTCAGCCGGTACGTCAGTAATCCACACGCCCAAGATCCATCCCACCGCGTTCATCGCGCCGACGGCGGTCGTGCTCGGCGATGTGACGCTAGGTCCCCGCTCGAGCGTCTGGTATCAGGCGGTGCTGCGCGGCGACATGGCCCCGATCGTGATCGGCGAGGCGACCAATCTCCAGGATGCCACGATCGTGCATGTGGATGAGGGGAAGCCGGCGCTGATCGGCGCGCGCGTGGGTGTGGGACATCGCGTCATCCTGCACGCCTGCGTGGTTGAAGACGACTGCCTGATCGGCATGGGGAGCATTCTGCTCAACGACGTCCGTGTGGGCACCGGCAGCGTGATCGCGGCGGGCGCCGTCGTCCCGGAGGGGATGCAGGTCCCGCCCGGTTCGCTCGTGATGGGTGTGCCAGCACGTGTGGTGCGTCACGTTGATGATGGTCTGCGTGCGAGAATCAAAGGCACGTGGGAGCACTACGTCGCGGAAGCCGAGCGTCACCGTCGCGGCACGTTTCCCGTGGAGCGAGCAAGTTTGTGATGTTGATACTGGGAGTGCGAGACGCGACAGCATTAGTCTTCAGTCTTGCCCGGCGCTACTCGCGCGCCTACCTTGGGCCTCCACGTCTATTTAACTTGCACTATTCCTCTTTCGCCGCTGTGAGAGTTGCATGAAGAGCCTTGATCTGAGCGCAAACGCCCTGACGGTCCTGGAGCGCCGCTACCTCGTGAAGGACGACCAGGGTAAGCCTGTGGAGCGCCCCCAGGACCTGTTCTGGCGGGTGGCGCGGACGATTGCGGCTCCTGATCGGACCTACGGCGCGTCGGACCGGGCTGTGGAGAGTCTCGCCGAGACGTTCTTTGAGCTCATGGCGACGCGGGTGTGGATGCCGAACTCCCCCACCTTGATGAACGCCGGCCGGCCCCTCGGCCAGCTCTCAGCCTGCTTCGTGCTCCCGGTGGAGGACGCCCTCTCCAATGGCCGCTCGGGCATCTACGACACGCTCCGGGCCATGGCGCTGGTGCATCAGTCGGGCGGCGGGACGGGCTTCTCGTTCTCCAGGCTGCGCCCCAGGAACGACGTGGTGCGCTCCACCATGGGCGTCGCCTCGGGTCCCGTCTCGTTCATGAAGCTCTACGACGCCTCCACCGACGTGGTGAAGCAAGGTGGCACGCGGCGCGGCGCCAACATGGGCATCCTGCGCGTGGACCATCCGGATATCATGGACTTCATCCACTGCAAGGACGACCTCACCCAGGTGACGAATTTCAACATCTCGGTGGCGGTCACGGATGCCTTCATGCAGGCGCTCGAAGCGGGGAAGTCCTACGACCTGATCCATCCGCGCACCGGCAAAGTGGTCGGCCAGCTCGACGCGCGTGAGGTGTTCAAGCAGATCGTGCACGGCGCCTGGAAAACGGGCGAGCCCGGCGTGTTCTACATCGACCGCGCCAACCAGTACAATCCCGTGCCGCACCTCGGTAGCTACGAGGCGACGAACCCGTGCGGCGAGCAGCCGCTGCTCTCCTACGACGTGTGCAACCTGGGCTCGATCAACGTCGGTCTGTTCGTCAAGAACGGGGACGTGGATTGGGAGGGCCTGCGGACGGCGGTGCACGTCTGCACGCATTTCCTCGACAACGTCATCGACGCGAACAAATACCCGCTCGATGAGATCGACGACCTCGCGAAACGCATCCGGCGCATCGGGCTGGGGATCATGGGCTGGGCCGATCTGCTCGTGCGGCTGGGCATCCCCTACGACTCCGACAGCGGCGTCGCCCTGGGCCGGAAGCTGATGCAGTTCCTCGACGAGGAGTCGAAGGTTGCGTCCGAGAAGCTCGCCGAGCGGCGCGGTACGTTTGCCGAGTGGGAGCGCTCCATCTGGGGTCCCGACGCCACCTGCGCGCGCAACGCCCGCGGTGAGCGCATCCGCCCGATGCGCCGTCTCCGCAACTGCAACCTCACGACCGTGGCGCCGACCGGTACGATCTCGATCATCGCCGGTTGCTCGTCGGGGATCGAGCCACTGTTCGCGGTCGCGTTCATGCGCAATCAGGCCGGCGTGCTCATGCCCGATGTGAACGAGGACTTCGTCGGCATCGCCAAGCGCGAGGGGTGGTACTCCGACGATCTGATGAAGAAGATCGCCGAGGCGGGCCATATCCACTTCGACGCCGTGCCGCAGAAGTGGCAGCGCGTCTTCGTCACCGCACACGACGTGACGCCCGAGTGGCACATCCAGATGCAGGCCGCGTTCCAGGAATTCACCGATTCGGCGATCTCCAAGACCTGCAACTTCGCGAACGACGCCACCGAGGAGTACGTCGAGCAGATCTACCGCTACGCCTACGAGCTCGGCTGCAAGGGCGTGACGGTGTACCGCGACGGCGCGCGCGAGAACCAGGTGCTCTCCACCGGCTCGACGGCGAAGAAAGTGCAGGAGGGGACTGCTGGGGGGGCAGGGAAGGACGCCCTCGCGGAGGCGTTGAGCCGCATCGCCGAGCTCGAGACCGAGCTGCACCTGACCAAGGACCGGCTGCACGACGTGGAAGCCGAGAACCTGCAGCGGCGCGCGAAGCGCTCGCGCCCCGATCTGCTCAAGGGCTCGACACGGCGCGTCGAGTCGCCACTGGGCACGATGTACGTCACGATCACCGAGGACGACAAAAGCCAGCCGTTCGAGATTTTCATGTCCCTCGGCAAAGCAGGTGGGGCGCTGATGGCGGACGTGGAAGCGATCGGCCGGCTGATCTCCCTGGCGCTGCGCTCCGGCGTTCCCCTACCGGAGATCTACCGGCAGCTGCGCGGCATCTCATCTGACCGTGCCGTCGGCCTCGGTGTCAGCAAGGTGCTCTCCGTTCCCGATGCGATCGGCATCGCCATCGAGAAGTGGATGCAGGACAAGCAGGGTGTGCAGCAGGATCTGCTCGCTCCCACGCCGGAGGTCGTGCCCGTCTCCGGCGGCGAAGCCGCCCTCCGAGCGATGCGCGGACCGGAACAGGACTTCATCGGCGCATGCCCCGACTGCGGCTCGCAGCTGGCATTCATCGAGGGATGTGCGAAATGTCACGTCTGCGGGTTTTCCGAGTGCGGATGAGCCCGACCCGACCGCGGTCGCTGTGACTCCAGTCACGACAGTCCCTTGACGATGAGGCTAGTCTAAGGGTCATGGAAAGCAGCAACCGGATGGTCACGCCCACGCGTCTGCAAGTGAAGGGCTGGGCGCGTGTCGGTCCCGCCGGCGCGCACACGCTGCGGCGCGGCGCATGGTACCCCGTCGTGCGGATCTCCTCGAGCAACATCGTCGTCCTCGATGTGAACCGGCACAATGTGCCGGTGGACCGGCGATTCCTCGAGATTCGCTATCATCCGCCCGAGCGGTGGACGATCGTGCGCTGCGAGCCACGCGTGATCGAACGATTGGGACGAATCTTCCCGCTGACGTACGCGGTTTGTCCTGCGTGTCGGCACCGCCAGGGTATCGAGGCTAGGACGAACGACATGACGTGCGATCGTTGCCATAAGAGCGCGGCGATGGCATGGGATGAACTAAGCTAGAACGGGAAACGAGATACGGGAAACGGGAAACGTGGACTAAATCGTCGCCACGTTTCCCGTTTCTCGTTTCCCGGTTAAAGAATCGCGATCGAATCTCCCAACGACACCGTCCCTGTCCCTTCACCAACGCAATAGAATCCCCTCATTCCGCCATCGAGAAACTGCAGATGCTTTTTCAGTTCTTCTGGCTCGACCATTTTGCCGAGTGCCCACCCCGTGAATGGCCGGCAGGGATGCGCCACCTGCAGTACTCGGAGCCGCACTCGCTCCTGACCATCCGGCGCCAGGATCGCGACACCTCCCCCGCTCGCGAGCTCCTCGTAGGTGAATCGCCGGTCGCTGGTCGCGATGATGTTCTCGCCGGCGCATCCCACCTCGACGCGGTCGCCGAAATGCTGGCGCATCGCCGCATAGTGCGACGTGAATCCGAGCGAGATCCCGTGGAGCCCGTCCTCGTTCTTCGTGTCGGGGTGCCCGCGATGGTGCACGTCCACGATCCAGGTGCCCTCCTCATCCGGACTGGCGCCCAGCGCGCCGTCGGGCGTGACGTTCAACGCGGGCACAGAGAGCAGCGGCGTGGGGTCGTACAAACGGGTGGGCTTCTCGCCCTTCTTGAGCGAGCCGCGCTGGATTTGCAGTCGAGCGACCGTACCGATCGTGCGCATAACGCAATTTAGCGGGATGTGCTACATTGGGCGCGCTCATGGCTCGTCCCCGCGGGTGGGCCCGCTGCCTCGACAACGTTGCCGACGTGCTGCGTCGGGGTGCGTGGTACCCCATCCTGGAAGAAACCACCGACGGCAAAGTCGTCATCGAAGTGCGCAAGAAACCGGTGCGCATCAGCCGCATCGACGTCGCCGTGCGCGACTCGCCGCCCGATCGCTGGAGCGTCGTCACTCGCACCGGTGTTCTCCGCCCTACCCTGGGCGGCAGGGAGGGGGAGGAAGTCACCACCACCTACGCGGTCTGTCCCCACTGTCAGGAGCGGCAGGATCTCAACGGCAAGCCGGACACGCTGAAATGCGCCCGCTGCAAGAAGGAATCGAAGGTAGACTGGTTGGAAACCTGCTGAGGCTCTCCCAAAAACCCAGTACTTGCGGCCATGAATTTATTTAGTATGTTAACTATCAACATGTTAACTATATGGCTGACCGCTCCGAGCTCGCGCTGCAACTGACCGACGCGGTCGCGGCCGCCTACCAGGCGATCGAGCGCGCGGGTAACCGCGCCTACAGGAGCTTCGGCCTGTCCCAGCGGGCGCATGCGGCCATGGCGGCGGTGGATATGGGTGGTCCTGACGGTGCACGTCCCAGCGACGTCGCCAACGAGCTGGGTGTCTCACGCGCCGCCGCCACGACGTTCATCCAGCGGCTCGAGGCCAAGGGCCTCGTGGAGACCACGACCGATCCCGACGACGACCGCGGGGTGCGCGTGACCCTCACGCGGCACGGTCTGGAGGTCTTGCTGCGCGTAGGGCAGTTGGAACGGCGGCTGGCTGCCCGCACGATCGAGGGGATGCCGGCCTCAGCTATGGCGCGGACGATTCACGTGCTCCAGGAGCTGCGGCAGCGGCTGCAGCAGAAGTCGCTCGAGGTCGTGCGCTGAGCGCGTATGCAGATGTGCGAATCTTTATACAGCCGTCAGCCATCGGCCGTCAGCCAGGTGTCACTTCACGTAGTACTTCAACGGTTCTGCTTAGACGTCTTTCCTGCAACGCATTATTTCAACGTTGTATGGCCGTAGTGTCGCTTCGTTGTCGCGTATCGCATGACGTTTCAAGCTGGCTAGTTTTCCACATCCCATACGGTGCGTGCATTTGTGGATAACCGCTCCAACGGGGCCCCGCTGATCCGCCGCACCAAGATCGTCGCGACTCTCGGGCCGGCTACGGCCAATGAGTCGGCCATCGGCGCACTGCTGCAAGCCGGCGCGAACGTCATCCGGATCAATGCGTCCCACGGCACGTCGGAGATGCGCGCGGAGTGGATTGCCGCCACCCGCCAGGTGGCCGACAGCGCGGATCTGCCCGTCGCGGTGCTCCTCGATCTCCAGGGTCCTCGCATCCGGGTCGGTGATCTGCCTTCCCCCCGCGAGCTGACGGCGGGCCAACAGGTCGTTTTCGCGCCCGAGGAGGTCGCCACGGGCGACGAGCTGCCGACCACGTACGAACGTCTCGCCGCCGACGCGCGCGTTGGCTCGCGCATCCTGCTGAACGATGGACTGCTCTCGGTCGAAGTGACGGGAGTGGACGCGCCGCGGGTACGCGGTCGTGTGGTGGACGGTGGGATTCTCACCGCGCACAAGGGGATGAACCTTCCTGGCGTGCACGTGTCGGCGCCGGCACTCACCGACAAGGACCGCGAAGACGTGCAGGACGCGATCAAGGCCGGCGTGGACTACCTCGCGCTGTCGTTCGTACGCAGAGCCGACGACATCGAGGAGCTGCGGAAGCTGGTCCCCGGCACCATCAAGCTCGTGGCGAAGATCGAGAAGGCAACGGCGCTGGAGACGCTCGATCGGATTGTGGCCGCGGCGGACGCGGTGATGGTCGCGCGGGGTGACCTCGGCGTGGAGCTGCCCTTCGAACAGGTTCCCCTCGTGCAGAAGCGGCTCATCAGCGAGGCGAATCATCAGGGGAAGCCCGTGATCACGGCGACGCAGATGTTGGAGTCCATGGTGCACGCGCCCCGGCCCACCCGTGCGGAGGCGTCGGATGTCGCCAACGCGATCCTCGACGGGACGGACGCGGTGATGCTGTCGGCCGAGACCGCCATCGGGCAATATCCGCTCGAAGCGGTGCGCGCCATGGACCGGATCATCCGGGAGATGGAGCGGCACCCGCTGCGCCATCGCGAGGAGCGGCGCGTGGCGACCGATGCGGTGGCGACCGAGGATGCGATCGCCTGGGGCACCCATGCGGTCGCACGCATGCTGAAGACTCCTCTGATCGTCACCCTGACCAAAGGCGGCTTTACGGCCCGGAAAGTGGCCGCGCTTCGTCCGCCCGTTCCGATTCTCGCGGTGACGACGGAGCCCACGACGTATCATCAGCTCGCTCTCGTCTGGGGAGTGGTGCCCGTGCTCGTGGATCACGTGCCGGGCTACGACGCGATGCTGGAAGTCGTGCGCGGTCTCATCCTCAAACGCGGGTTGGCGAAGCCGGGCGATTGCATCGTGACGACCGCGGGACTGCCGTGGAACGTCTCCGGGAGCACCAACCTCATCAAGGTCGAAAGGGTGTGACGTGCGGCTGATTTTTCTCGGCAGCGGCACGTCATTCGGGGTGCCGCAAATCGGCTGTCGCTGTCCCACCTGTACCTCCACTGACCCACGCGACCGGCGTACCCGCAGCGGTGCCCTCATCGAGGCGCGCGGTAAACGCTTCCTGATCGACACGCCGCCCGAGCTGCGGCTCCAGCTTGTGGCGGCCGGCGTCGATCGCATCGATGCCGTGCTGTTCACGCACGGCCACGCCGACCATGTGCACGGTATAGACGACCTCCGCGCGCTGTCGGTGCGCCAGGGTGCGATGCTGCCGGCATACGGGTCGCGCGACACGATGGCCGAGCTGGCCGCCAAGTTCCCCTACATCTTCGATCCGTCCATCGTCGTCCCGCTGGGAACGAGCAAGCCGGAGCTGGCGGCACACGTCCTCGAGGCCGGCACGAGCGCCACCATCGCCGGTGTGCCGGTCCTGCCGCTGGCGCTGCCCCACGGCGAGCACTCCGTCTTTGGCTATCGCGTGGGGCCGGTCGCGTACCTGACCGACGTCAAGGTGATTCCATCAGCCGTGATGAAGGAGCTGCAGGGTCTGGAGGTTCTGGTACTGAACGCGCTTCTCTCGCGGCCGCATCCGCTGCACCTGTCTGTTCCCGAAGCCGTGGCCGCGGCACAGCGCATCGGCGCGCGGCGCACCTACTTCACGCATCTCACGCACGAGTTCACGCACAGCGCGCTTGCCGCGATGCTGCCTGCGGGGATCGCGCCCGCCCATGACGGACTGGTTATCGATGTAGTCGGGGCATAAATTCCGCCCGCAGGAGGCTTCCCGTGACTCTGCAATCGACCCTGACACAGTTCGCTGACCCGGCGGTGCGCCAAAGCGCCGCGATGGACGAGCTCGTCCGTGAGGCGGTGTTCGGCAACGAGGAAACGAGGACCCGCGCCCGCTGGCTGCTGTGGGAAATCGGGCAGCGCGCCGGAGTCCGGCCCGCGTCGATCCACGAGCTCTACCTGGCGCGCGGCCGCGGGGAAGTCCCGCCGTTCACGACGCCGGCGATGAACGTCCGGATTCTTTCTTACGACACGGGTCGCGCCATTTTCCGCGCGGCCAAACGGCTCGACGCCGGCGCGATCATCTGCGAGATCGCCCGCAGCGAGATCGCCTACACGGACCAGCGCCCCGCCGAGTACGTGGCCGTCATCACGGCGGCGGCGCTGCGCGAAGGATTCACGGGGCCGCTCTTCATCCAGGGCGATCACGTCCAGGTCAACGCCAAGAAATACGCTGCCGACCCCGATGCCGAGCTCCAGGCGCTGCGTGCCCTGATTGAAGAAGAGCTCCACGCCGGTTTCTACAACATCGACATCGATACCTCCACCCTCGTCGACTTGTCCAAGCCGAATCTCGACGAGCAGCAGCGCACCAACTACGAGCGCGCCGCCGAGCTGACGAAGTTCATTCGCGATCGTGAGCCGGAGGACGTCACCGTATCGGTCGGGGCGGAGATCGGCGAAGTCGGCGGCAAGAACAGCGACGTGCACGAGCTGAAAGCGTTCATGGACGGCTACAACCGGACGCTCGAGAAGCTCGGCACCTCCCCCGGCATCTCGAAGATCTCCGTGCAGACGGGGACGAGCCACGGGGGCGTGGTGCTGCCCGACGGCACGATCGCCAAGGTGCAGCTCGATCTCGACGCGCTGAAAGCGTTGTCCCAGGACGCGCGGAAGAAGTACGGACTGGGCGGGGCCGTACAGCACGGCGCGTCGACGCTCCCGCCGGAAGCGTTCTCGCAGTTCCCGCAGTGCGAGGCGGTCGAGATTCACCTGGCGACGAATTTCCAGACGCTCGTATTCGATCATCCCGCCTTGCCGAAGGACCTGCGTCGCGACGTGAACGAGTGGGTCAAAGCCGAAGCGAAAGAAGAGTGGAAGAAGGGCGACACCGACGAGCAGTTCATCTACAAGAGCCGCAAGAAAGCCATCGGACCCTTCAAGCGGCGCTTCTGGGACTTGCCGGCGGACGTGCGGGCGGCGATCGGCGCGGACCTCGAAAAGACATTCGCATTCTTGTTCGAGCAGCTGCGCGTCAAGGGCACGCGCGCGGCGACCGACCGTTACGTCAAACCAAAGCTCGCGTCACACGCCGCGCCGCGGGCCGCGCTCGTGGCGGCGCCGGATGACGCGGAGGCGGGCGAATGAGCGAGCGGGGCGGAGGATTCGGCGCGTTTCTCTTCGGCATCGTGCTCGGCGCGGTGGCGGGTTTTGTGTTCGCGCCCACCGAGAGCGGTGAGAGCACGCGCCGCAAAGTGACCAAGGGCCTGCGCAACTTGAAAGAGCTCGCCGAGGACAAGGTGGGTGAAGTGCGCGGCATGCTGAAGGACGCGGCGGACGAGGCGGACGAGGCGGACGAGTCGGAGGAATCAGCGGAAGAGGAAGACGAAGAGCCGGAGCTTGCGACTCGGGAGCAGCTGCGGCGCCGGCTCGAAGCAGCGCGCCGCCGTCGCGCTCGTTCCGCGCGCCCATCCGCGCCGCCCGCCTCCGAGGAGGAGGACGAGCCCCTCGCGTGAATGGGGGGGGCGGAGGGGGCGGGGGGGGCGAGGGCGGCTGGCATCGCACGATTACCGGCGTCATCCGCCGCACCGTCGAGGCGGCCTACGAAGACAACATCCCCTTTCTCGCCGGCGCGCTCGCGTTCGACATCCTGCTGACCGCCATTCCGTTCGTCGGGCTCGTCCTGGCCGTCGTCGGTTATCTCGTCGAACATCAGCTTGCCGTCCAACAGCTGAACGTGCATGAGCTGCTGCAGCGCTTTCTCCCCGAATCCGGCGGCGGTGAAGACGGACAGTTCGGCTTCATCGAGCAGGCGCTCGGCGACCTGGTCGCGCGCCGCGGGCGCATCACCGTGCTGGCCGCGCCCCTGTTCCTCTGGTTCTCGACCCGTATGTTCGGGGGACTACGGGCGGCACTGAACGAGGTCTTCGATACCGAGGAGAATCGCCCTTGGCCCGTCGCCAAGCTCACCGATCTCGCCATGGTATTCGTCGCGGTGACGTTGTTCCTGGCCAACGCGTTCGCGTCCACGGGCCGCGGCTTTCTGGCTCATCTCGCGTCGCTCGTGTTCAGCACCCTGTTGTTCTTCATGATCTTCAAGTTTCTGCCGAGCCGGCGGATCTACTGGCGCACGAGCGTCGTCGCCTCGTTGTTCTGCGCCGTGGCGTTCGAGATCGCCAAGCGGCTCTACGCGCTGTACGTCGCGCGGTTCGTGACCTTCGACCAGGTGGCGTCGGACGCCAATCTCATCGGCTTCCTGCTGTTCATTCTGTGGATCTACTACACGGCGTACGTGTTTCTGCTGGGCGGCGAGGTGGCGGAGACCTACGATCTGATGCGCATGCGACGCCGGCAACGCGTGCGCCTCGGATGAGCGCCTCCCCGATCGACCTTCGCTCCGACACCGTTACCAAGCCGTCGCCCGCGATGCGGCGCGCCATGGCGGACGCGGAGGTCGGCGATGACGTGCTCGACGGCGATCCCACGACCCGCCGGCTCGAAGAGCGCATCGCCGAGCTGCTCGGCACCGAGGACGCGCTGTTCTTTCCGTCCGGCACTCAGGCCAACCAAACCGGCATTGCGCTCGTCACCGAGCCGGGCACCGAGCTGCTGCTCGAGGCGAACGCGCATCTCGTCCGCTACGAGATGGCCGGCGTCGCGGCGATTTCCGGCGTGCAGATCCGGCCCATCCTGACGCCTGACGGGCGGCTCACTCCCGAGTTGCTTCGTAACACGGTGCGCGCGCCTTCGCCGCACGTGCCGCGCGCCACCGCCCTGGCGATCGAGAACACGCACAACGCCGCGGGCGGGCGGGCGCTCGACGCCGGGGCGGTAGACGGGCTCGTGCGCGCCGCGCGCGCCGCGCGACTCGCCATTCACGTGGACGGCGCGCGGCTGTGGAACGCGGCGGCCGCCGTGGGTGTGCCGCCGGCGCGGCTCACGCAAGGCGCGGATACCGTCATGGTGAGTGTCTCGAAAGGCCTCGGCTGTCCGGTGGGATCGTGCCTGGCGTTCAAGAAGACGTGGCGCGCGCGCGCGTGGGAGATTCGCAAACGGCTGGGGGGCGGCATGCGCCAATCCGGCATTCTGGCCGCCGCGGCGCTGTATGCGCTCGACCATAACCTCGGCCGGATTGGTGAGGACCATGCCAACGCCAAACGGTTCGCGGAAATACTGTCAGACAGTCAGACAGTCCGACCGTCCGCCCCCGAAACAAACATCGTGATGCTCGACCTGCTGCGCGACGGCGACTCCTCCGAATCCGTGGTGCCGCGTCTGGCGCAGGCGGGCGTCCGCGTGGTCCCGTTCGGGCCGCGGCGATTGCGCGCGGTCACCCATCTCGACGTGAGCCGCGCCGACGTCGAGGGGGCCGCGCGGATCATCGTGGAGACGTTGCGATGAGTCCCAAGCCCGAGCCCCGCTCCCAAGCGATGCCGATGGATCGGGCGATCCTGTGGAACCCCTCGCTCCCCGGGGTGAAGGCGAGCGCGGGAAGCAGCCGCGCGCCGTATCCGATCTTTTTTCAGCAGGAAGCCGTCATCGCGTTGCAGGAGCACGTCAAAAGCTCGCCCACCCAAGCGATCTTCGGGTTTCTCATCGGTGACCTCTACCGCGACCCCGAAAGCGGGGTGCTCTACTCGATCATCGATAAGACGTTGAAGTTGAGTCAGGCGATCTACGGCGACAAAACCGAAGTCGTCGTGGCGCGGCTGTGGGACAGGATGCAGGAGCAATTGGCGAAGGCCGCGGGGACGCTGCTCGGCTGGTACCACAGCCATCCGGGGCAGGGTGGGTACCTGACGACGCACGACGTCGAGACGCACGAGAAGTACTTCACCGATCCGTGGCACGTCGCGATCCTGGTGGCGGCTGAAGCCGGCGGCGTAACCGGCAAGTTTTTCCGGACGACGCAAGGGAACGACGACTGGCACAAGACACCGCTGCCATTTTACGAGCTGCTACAGCCCGAGTCGATCAAGCCGGACGGGAAGAAACGTTCGTTCATCGTTTGGAGGAATTACAAGGCGTACGGTCCGACGCTGACGGGCCCGAAGCCCAAGCCGCCGGAGCCCCCCCCGCCACCTCCTAAAGCCGAGGAGCCCGAGGAGGAGGAGGCCGAACAGGAAACCCCCCCTCCTGCGCCATCGAAGGTCGACAAGGGATTCCGCATCATGCGCGGGAGTGCGGATGACATTCCGGTCATCAAGTCGAGCGCGGATGACGAGCCCGCGCCTGCCCCACGTCCTGAACCGCCGCCGCCCCCGCCGCCGAAGACTCGGCCGGCCGCGCCGGTATTCATTCCCGATGAACCGCCGGCGCCGCCCCCGAAACCGGCCACGCCGCGGCCCCCGCCGCCTCCGCCGAAACGGACGTCGTCGGACGAGCTGCCGTGGCAGGTAACACCGGAGTCAGTCGCGTCGATTCCGCCGCCGCCGCAGCCTCGGCGCACGCCGACGCACACGTTCCGGCTGCTCGATGAGGAGGAGGAAAAGAAGCCGGCGCCCAAACCGCGCCGCCGCAAGCGCCGGGGACCGTGGCTCAAGCGTCTGGCGATTCTGCTGTTGCTCGCGGGTGCGGGCGCGGGCGGGTACTGGTACTTCGCGCTGCGGAACCCCGGCACGCCCCCGCCGTGGGCGGGTTTGCTCGACCGCGCCAAGAAGCTGGTGTCGAGCATAACGTCTCGCTCGACGCCACCGCGCCGGCCCCCCCCACCGACGCCACCGCGCCGTACGACGGCAAGCGCACCACCCGCGGCGTCGTCACCCGTGGCCGCACCGGTGCGGCCTCCACCGCCACCCGTGGCGTCGCCGTTCGCGCGTTTCGACCGCCTCAGCGACTCGTTAGCGCGCGCCGTGCGCAGTTTCCAGGATCGCGCGGCGCTGTTTGAGAGTGGCCGCATGGACTGTAATGGTTTGGCCAGTGGGCTCGTTGCCATCGAGAACCTCTGGATCACTTACAACACCGAGCGGCGAGCCCGTATGGCAGCCTTCGATCAGCGGCGAGCCGCGCAGGACCAAGCGCTGTACGCCGCCGTGGACGGGGTCGAGAGCCGGTTCGAGCGCTCGGGATGTCCGCGGCCGTGAGCTTCTTGCTGCTCGTCGTCCTTTTCGCGCTGCAGGGCACGGGGCCGCTGCGGAAGAGTGATCTCGTGCGACTGATCTCCGGATCGGCGATGTCACCTGGGGAGCTGGCGCAGCTGGTGCGACGCAACTGCTTGACGTTCCAGCCCACCGACCGCGACCGCAGCGACTTCCAGCGGTTGGGGGCGGATCGATCCCTGCTCGCGGCTATGGATGATTGCGCGCGCCAGACAGCCGTGCAGCGGACCACGCCCGTGGCACCGGCTAGCCGCCCGGCTCCCGTCCCTCGACAACCTCCACCACCTCCACCATCCTCCATCCCCTCCGCGCAGCGTTCCGGTTTTGTGTCGGGCGGCGGGCAGCGGGGCAGTGTGGGCGCGCAGTTGCCGCGGGCGCTCGTGTTCGAGGCCCGCGATTCCGCGGGCCGGCCCCTGTCCGGGCAGCCCGTGACGTTTACCGGCATCAACGCGCGCATCGAGCCGACGACCGCCACGACGGACGCCGCGGGACAAACGCGCGCCGGCGTGACGTTGGGTCAAAGCGTCGGCTCGGCGACCGTCATCGGTGCGATCGGCATCGTGGAGAAGCAAGTCGCATTCAACGTCGTTGCCGGATCCGCTCAGCAGCTCGTGGTCTTTTGCGGTGAGGGAAGCGTCGCCAGCCGGTTCGCGATCCACCCCGACTCGAGGGTCGTGTTGCGCGTTTTCGCGCAGGACGCATTCTCGAATCCTACGCCGCTGCTCGGCCTCCGCGCGGCGGTCGCGGACGCGCGCATCTTCCGCGTGTTGCGCGTAGCGCAGGACAGCATTTCGGGCACCGTCGCGCTGAAGCCGGATCAGCCGGGAACGACCAGCCTCGCGGTCATCGCGAATCGGATGCGCCAATATATTACGGTAACCGTGCCACCTCGCGCGGCTCCCGGAAAGACCGACTGTCCGTGAGGGAATGGTGCGCTTGGCGAATGATCAATGCTCGATAATCAATGATCATTGGGCATTGATTATTGGACATTGAACATTGGATATTTCATGCGCCCCAGGTCCGCAGGCTTTCCGCTCGTGAACCGCGTCAGGCCCCCGCAGGGAGCAGCGCTAAACGATGTCGGGATTCGTTGCGGGTGCCTGGGGCATTCTACTTGTCCACGGTAAACCGGAAACCGGCGTCAGGCGCACGGCGGTGAACAGGAATCGGGCGACAGAGTAGATTTCGTTCCCATGATTGCTCTCGCCCGCAAATACCGTCCTAAGCAGTTCGCCGACCTCATCGTCCAGGACCATGTCGCTGCCGCGCTGCGCGGAGCCGTCGCGCAGGGGCGGGTCGCCCACGGGTATCTCTTTGCCGGACCGCGGGGCGTAGGAAAGACCACTGCCGCCCGCATCCTCGCCATGGCGTTGAATTGCGAGCGGCGGACAACCGCCGGGGAGCCGTGCGGCGAGTGCGATTCCTGCAAGCGTATCTGGACCGGCGCGGCGAATCTGGATGTGGTAGAGCTGGACGCCGCGTCGAATCGCGGTGTGGACGACGCGCGCGATTTGCGCGAGCGTGCGATGTACGCCGCGAGCACCGAATCCGGCTCCAAAGTCTACATCGTCGACGAAGCGCACATGCTGACGCGCGAGGCCTGGAACGCGCTGCTCAAGATTCTCGAGGAGCCGCCGGCGCGTGTCGTGTTCGTGTTCGCGACCACGGAGGCACAGAAGATCGCCAATACCGCCGCCCCGATTCTCTCCCGCCTCCAGCGGTTCGATTTCCGGCGCATCGGCCCGCACGCGATCGTCGCCCGGCTCAAAGCCGTCGCGCAGGCCGAGAAGCTCCAGGTCGAGGACGACGCCCTGCACCTCATCGCCAAGAGCGCGAACGGCGGCATGCGCGACGCCCTGTCGCTGCTCGATCAGGTGCTCTCGTTCGGCGAGGGGCCGGTCACGGCCGCACGCGTACGCGAGGTCCTCGGCCTCATCCCCGACGAGTCGTATGGCGAGATGCTGCGTGCGATTGTGGAGCGCGATCCAGCGGCGATCTTCCCCCTCGTGGAGCGGCTGCTCGAGGCGGGCGCGGATCTTGGCGAGTTTGTCAACGGCGCCGGCGAGACGCTGCGGGCGCTGTTGCTCGTCGGCGTCGGTGGCCGGCCGGAAGGCATGACCGAGGGGCTGATGGCGCTGGTGCGCGAATATGCGCCCCAGCTCCCGCCCGCCGACATTGTCCGCCTCCTGACGATCCTCGGGGAGTCCGAGGAGCGCCTCAGCCGCAGCGCCAATCAGCGGCTGCTGGTCGAAATCTTGTTGCTGAGATGGTCCATGCTGGATCGGACGGTGGAGTTGTCGGAGGTGATCGAAGCGTTGCGAACGGGGAAGGGGGACGAGGGAAGAGCGAAGGGTAACGCTCCTGCACCCGCCGCCCCATCGCCGCCGCCTCTCTCGCCAACCGGTCAGAAACTGGAACCGACTCTCGACAACGTCCGGTCGGTCTGGCCGGCGATCGTCGCCGATGCGCGCGCGAAGACGCCGTTGCTCGGCAGTCTGCTCGCGGAAGCGGAAGTCGTCGCGGTCGATGGTCGCATGGTGACGCTGCGGCCGGGTCATGCGGTCCACGCCGAGGGACTCGAGCGGCAGCGCGAGACGATCGCGCAGAGCATCGGCCGTTACGTGAGCGAGGCTCCCCGCGTCCGGATCGCCGAGACTCGGAGCCCTGTCGCGCCCGGGCCGGAGCGGATGACCGAGGATCGGGCTAATGCCGAGCGTTTGAAGAGTCTGCGGGCCAAAGATCCCACCCTGAGCGCGGCCGTGGACGCATTAGATTTGGAGCTGCTCGAATAGCTTGCCAACAGTTCCACGAGGGGTAACTTTCGACGTATGGCGGATTTATCTAGCCTGCTCCAGCTCTCCCAGCAGATGCAGGGGCGGCTTACTGAGATCCAGACGCAGCTGGCGCAGCAGACGCTGACGGTATCGGCCGGGGGAGGCATAGTCCAAGCCACGGTCGATGGTCGGGGGCACATCCGCGGGATCAAGATCGATCCCCAGGCAGTCAGCCAGGGCGACGTCGAGATGCTCGAAGATCTCGTGCTTGCCGCGGTGGCGGAGGCGCAGAAGCGCGCGGCCGAGCTATATCAGGCCGAGGTGCGGAAGCTGGCGTCGGGTCTGCCATTCCCATTTCAGCTGCCGCTCTAGGCCCCCGGCCTTCCCGTGTCCGCCATCGAGGAGCTCGTGGCGGAGCTTGCCAAGCTCCCCGGGATCGGGCGTAAAACCGCCCAACGACTCACGTTCCATTTGTTGAAGCAGCCCGCCGAGGTCGCGGAGCGGTTGGCGGAGGCCATCCGCAGGGTCCGCGGCCAGGTGACGGCGTGCACAACGTGCGGTAACCTCGCGGACGACGATCCGTGCCCGATTTGTCGCGACCCGCGGCGCGATGCGGCGCTGTTGTGCGTGGTCGAGGAAGCGGGTGATGTGAGCGCGATCGAGCGAGCGGGCCGGTACCGGGGCCGTTATCATGTGCTCGGCGGCCGGATCTCGCCGCTGGATGGCATCGGCCCGGACGATCTCCACGTGGACCGTCTGTTGGGGCGCCTGGCGAACGGGTCGGAGGTGCGCGAGGTGATCGTGGCGACGAATCCCTCGATGGAGGGTGAGGCCACGGCCACCTATCTCCAGCAGGTGTTGAAGCCCAGCGGCGTGCGTGTGACGCGCATCGCGCGCGGGTTGCCGGTGGGCGGCGACCTCGAGTACGCCGACGCGGTGACGATTGCCCACGCGCTGGCGGCACGGCGCGAGATGTCCGACACCGACTAGGAGGAGCATGGCCGGGGCCGCAAGCTGGTCTTTCAACGAGAACGATTTCAAGCAAATCCAGACGCACCTGCAGGCGTTCCTGCGTGACTCGAACGCCCGCTGTGCGCTGCTCGTAGACCGCAACGGCCAGCTCGTCGCCACCGTCGGGGAAACACCGCAGTTCGACCCTACCAATTTCGCCTCGCTCACGGCCGCCGACTTCAGCGCCAACGATCAGCTCGCGAAAATGATCGGCGAAGCGGAATTCGCCTCGCTCGTCCATCAGGGCGAAAGAGAATCGATGTACATGGCCGATGTGGCCAAGCGCGTGATCCTCGTCGTGCTGTTCGATCAGCGCGCGACGTTGGGACTCGTGAAGCTCAAGGCGAAGGCCGTCGTGGGCGAGCTCAACAAAGTCTTCGAGGAGATGTTCAATCGGGTCGGCTCGGGCCAGGCACAGCAAAAAGGGCTGCTCGAAGGGGCGGAAGACGAAATTGACAAACTCTTCGGTTAAGGGGACGCGCGCATGTCGATGATCAACTACGCGTCCCGCGAGATCAACTGCAAGCTCGTCTACTACGGACCGGGCCTCGGTGGCAAGACGACCAATCTGGAGCACATCTACGGGAAGGTCTCGCCCAACACCCGCGGCAAGATGATCTCGCTCGCGACCGAGACCGAGCGCACGCTGTTCTTCGACTTCCTGCCGGTGGATCTCGGAACGATTCGCGGCTTCAAGACGCGATTCCATCTGTACACCGTCCCGGGGCAGGTCTACTACAACGCGAGTCGCAAGCTCATCCTCAAAGGCGTGGACGGCATCGTCTTCGTCGCCGACAGCCAGATCGAGCGGATGGAGGCGAACGTCGAGTCCATGCAGAACTTGTACGACAACATGGCGGAGTACGGGTACGACCTGACGAAGATTCCGTTCGTGATCCAGTACAACAAGCGCGACCTCCCCAATGCCGCGCCGATCAAGGACCTCCAGGCCTCCCTGAACCCGGGCTGGCCAATCGAGGAAGCCACCCGCCAGAAAGTGGCGCCCGATCCCGCCCATCCCGGCGAAAACCTCGTGGACAAAGTCGGGGGTGAGTGGGTCGGCCGCGCGGCGTATCACGAGGCCGTGGCGGTGCGCGGCGACGGCGTGTTCGATACGCTGAAGGCGGTCAGCAAGCTGGTGCTGAAGACGTTGAGCTGAAGAGCTCGTCGATGGAGCAAAAGGGCCTGTCGATCCGCTGGACGCTGCCGAACATCATCACGCTGGCACGCATTTGCCTCACGCCGGTCGTCGCGTTGCTCCCGTTCATCCAGGGCTATTGGCCCAAGGTCATCGCGTTCGTCGTTTTCCTGATCGCCGCCTTTTCCGATCTGCTCGACGGTTATCTGGCCCGCCGCTACGGCACGACGAGCGAGCTGGGCATCCTGCTCGATCCGATCGCCGATAAGCTGCTGCTGTTCGCGACACTGATCCCGATCTTCTGGCTCACCCGCCACCCCACCATTCTCGTGTATCCTGATGAGGTGAACTATCGGATCCCGTGGTGGGGCAGTCTGCCGGTGTGGGTGGCGCTGTTGCTCGTCGGCCGCGAAGTCCTGATCACGGCGTTCCGCTTCTTCGCGAAGCGCCGTGGGATCGTGATCCCCGCGATCGGCGCGGGCAAGCTCAAGGCCGTCGTCCAGAACATCTTCATCGGCGCGACGATTGCGTGGTTCGCGTGGAAGGACGCCATCGCCGAGCTGCGCCTGGCGGGCACGTTCCGGAATTTCTGGGATCAGTTCCACGGTTGGTTCGTCGCCGTGACGCTCGCGGGGGCGATCGTCCTGACCGTCTACTCCCTCGTTGTGTACCTCTACCGTTACCGGACACTCCTCAAAGTCGGCAAGTGAAGCTCGAGGTCGTCACCATCGGCACCGAGCTGCTGCTGGGCCAAACCCTCGATACGAATGCCGCCGAGCTGGGACGGGCGCTCGCCGCGGCCGGTGTGGAGGTCGTGCGCCACGTATCGGTGTCCGACCGGCCCGAGACGATTCGCGCCGCCGTCGCCGAGGCTCTGGACCGGACCGGTTTCGTCATCACCACCGGTGGCCTCGGCCCCACGCGCGACGACATGACGAAGCGCGAGGTCGCGGCGATCTTCGGCAAACCGCTGCTGTTGGACGAAACCGTGCTGCGCTCCCTGGAGGAGCGCTTTCGCCGGCTCGGTCGCCCTATGCCCGCCGTGAATCGCACGCAAGCGGAGGTTCCGGCGGGCGCTACGGTCCTCCCCAACCCGCGCGGCACCGCGCCCGGACTGTGGGTGGAGGAGCGCGAACGCGTTGTCGTGATGCTGCCCGGCGTTCCGTCCGAGATGCGTGGTCTGCTCCGCGAGGAAGTACTGCCGCGTCTAGCGGCGCGTAGCTCGGGCGTCGTGGTTCGGTCGCGGACGGTGCGCACCACCGGCGTAGCCGAGTCGGCGCTCGCGGAGCGCGTGGGGGCGATCGAGGACGAGATCACGCCACTGACGCTCGCGTATCTGCCTTCACCTGAAGGCGTGGACCTGCGTGTAACGGCGTGGGGAGTGCGTGAGGATGAAGCGGATCGCCTCCTCGCTGCGGCGGCTGGCCAGCTGCGGGAGCGTGCGGGAGAGCACTTCTACGGCGAAGACGGCACCGACCTCGCCGCGACTGTTCTGGATCAGCTGCGCGCGCGCAATGCTCGGCTCGTCGTTGCCGAATCCTGCACGGGCGGCTTGTTGAGCGGCCGGATCACGGCGGTTCCGGGAGCATCCAACGTCTTCATCGGAGGCGTCGTCGCCTACGACAACGTCGTGAAAAGCGGCACCCTCGACGTGCCTCCTGAGCTGCTCGAGGCGCATGGCGCCGTGTCGGAGGAAGTCGTGCGCGCGATGGCGGAGGGTGTGCAACGCCAGTTCGCGGTGGATGCCGCGCTCGCGATAACGGGGATCGCCGGGCCCACGGGAGGGACACCGGAGAAGCCGGTAGGCACGGTATGGCTCGCGGCACGCCTCGGTACCGAAGCGCGCGCGCGGAAACGCATCTTTCCCGGCGATCGCGCGGAAATTCGCGCACGCGCGGCACAAGCAGCGCTCGATCTGCTGCGGCGCCTTATCGAGCAGGCGAGAAACCCGTGAATCGCGTCAACGCGCCCGACGGCACGCCGCTCGTCTACGACGCCTACGAGTCGCCCGCGAGCGGATCCGGACCGCGAACGGCGGTGCTGTTCCTCCACGGCTGGGCGGATCAGGCCGAGCGTTGGGCGACGACGGGAGCGAGCCTGCGGGACGCTGGCTTCGCGGCATATGTGCTGGATCAGCGGGGGCACGGCCGCTCGGGCGGACGGCGTGCGCATCTGTCACGCTTCAGCCAGCTGCTCGGCGACCTCCAGGCGTTCCGCCGCGCCGTGCGGCGGCACCACGATGTCCCGCAGGTGCTCTTCGGCCACGGCTTCGGCGGGCTCGTCGTCCTGCGCTACCTGGAAACGCAGCCGGGCGAGCCACCCATCGCCGCGATCGTAGCCAGTCCATGGCTTGCGTCCCCGCGCCCAGCGGCCGCGTGGAAGCGGCTGGCGGCCAAGTTCGCGGATCTCTGGCCGACGTTGCCGACGGGGCGGGGGAATGATCGCATGACCGCGGGCGCGCGCGCGGAGATTCAGTGGGCGCAGCGCGCCGTGGTGGCGGATCATCAGCGAATCGAATGCCCGCTGCTGTTCCTCCTGGCAGGCAACGATCAGGTCGTGGACGCGCCGCTCGTGCGGACGTTCGCCGAGGGCTTGACGCATCCGGCCCGCGTGCGCTGGTACCCGGAGCTCGGTCACGAGTCGGTGAGCCAACCCGACGCGGGAGGGCCCGTGATGCCGGACATACTAGAGTTCCTCGCGGGACCTCATTACTTTGGATCCCGTTCGAAAGGTTGAGTAGCCTGCACCGAACGCCTCTTGTCTTTTGCGATGGAGCCGTTCTATAGTGCCACCAGGCTTGGCTTCCACAACAAAGGAGCAGCAATGACACGGATGTCTTTTGGGGCGCTGGCGCTGGGGCTTTGGGCGACGACGGCGGTGCACGCTCAACAGCGTCAACCCACCGAGGGAACCAGATTCGGCCTCGGCGTCGGGGCGACATTGCCCATGGGGAACTACGGGGACGTGGACAAGCTGGGCGTCAACCTGTTAGGCGTGCTCCAGTTCTCGCTCGCCGCGACGACGCCCGTGCATCTGCGAGTGGACGGGATTTACTCGAGCACCGCACACGATGGTGTGAGTGGCAGCACCTCGATTCTGGGCGGGAACGTCAGTTTACTCTATCATTTCGGTGCTCCGGCGGCGCCGGCGAGGCCGTACGTTCTTGGCGGACTCGGGTTCTACAATGTTGACGCCTTCGGCAGTTCGGAAACGAAGATTGGCTTTGGGCTCGGCGGAGGCGTGCTGTTCGGGCTGGGAGGGTTCAACGCTTTTGCTGAAGCGCGCTATCTGAGTGTTTCGAGCGGCCCGTCGCTCACGTTCGTGCCGCTGACCGTAGGCTTGATGTTCGGTTACTAAGAGTTTTCTTGAGCCCCGGGGCGCTTTGCAGACCAGGTGCCCCGGGGTATCTTGTTGTCAGAACGAAAGTTCCCTCTATGACCAACAAACGTTACCCGCACCCGCACCCGCGCCCTCACCAACCCCAGGCTCCTTCCCTCGACCCGGACACGGGGGAGCCCGTGGGGAATGTTGCCGCCGCGCCCGCGCCGTCCGACGCCGGGGTCCCGACTGTGCCCGCCGCGCCATCCGACGTCGATGTCTGGAAGGATAGGCATCTGCGACTCGCCGCTGAGTACGACAACTTCCGCAAGCGGACCATCAAGGAACGCGCCGAGGCGTGGACGCGCGCACAGGCCGAGCTGGTGTCCCGACTGGCCGACGCGTTGGATGATTTGTCGCGCTTCGCGCACATCGACCCCGCGGAGATTGATTCCAAGACTCTGCATGAGGGCGTGGACCTCGTAGAACGCAAGGTGTGGAAGGAGCTGGAGAATGCGGGCGTGACGCGCATTGACCAGGCCGGCGTGCCGTTCGATCCCAACGTGCACGAGGCGGTCACCACGCAACCCGCTGCGAAACCCGAGGACGACCACACCGTAGGCCAGGTGGTGCAACCGGGCTATAAGATGCGGGACACGTTACTGCGGCCGGCGCGCGTGATCGTGCTGACCTGGCAGGGTAAGTAATGGCGGCACAGCGCGACTACTACCAGGTGTTGGGAGTCGCCGAAACAGCCACGACGGACGAAATCAAAAAGGCCTTCAGGCGGTTGGCCAAGCAGCACCATCCTGACCGCAATCCCAACAATCCGCAGGCCGCCGAGCGCTTCAAGGAGATCAACGAAGCGCACGACGTACTCAGCGACACCGAGAAGCGCAAGAAATACGATCAGCTGCGCCGCTACGGCGCGTTCGCGGGTCCGAGCGGCGGAGGCAACGCGCGCCGCGGACGCAGCGCGCCGCCAGACGGAGGCGAATTCGATATCTCCGACCTCGGCGGTTTGGGCGACATCTTCTCCTCGATCTTCGGGCGTCGCGGAGCCGGACGGGAAGCCGAGGTTGAAGAGACCGAAACGAGCATCACCATTCCGTTCCGGGTTGCTGCACTCGGCGGGTCGGTGCCGATCACTCTGGCGATGCCTGAGGTCTGTCCGACGTGCGGCGGCACCGGAGCCGCCAAAGGCGCGACGGTCAACACATGTCCGGAGTGTAAGGGACGCGGCACGGTGTCATTCGGGCAAGGTGGTTTTGCGGTCAATCGCCCGTGCCCGGTGTGCCGTGGGAAGGGCACGGTGCCGTCGCAGCGCTGTCCCACCTGCCAGGGGAGCGGAGAGCTGCGCGTCGAGAAGCGCGTCAACGTCGAGATTCCCGCGGGAGTCGAGGATGGTGCGCGGCTACGCCTCAAGAATCAGGGGCCGAAGGGGCGAGGCGACCTCATCGTCCAAATTCAAGTCGCACCCGATCGCTTCTTCCGGCGCGAGGGACTCGATTTGATCGGCGTCGTACCGATCAATCTCGCTCAGGCCTTGCTCGGCTCGCGGATCAAGGTGAAGGCGCTCGATGACAAACGGGTCGTGCTCCGGATACCGCCCGGCACGCAGCATGGTCAGAAGTTCAGGATTCCGGGGCATGGGATCGAGAAGAACGGCCGCCGCGGGGACATGTATGTGGAGGCTCACGTCACGCTCCCCGACAAGCTCAGTGCGGAAGAGCAGGAGGCGGTGCGGAGCTTCGCGGAGAAGGCGGGACTGAAGTACTGAGTCTGGCGCGCATGGCGAGGGCGCTTGCCGGACAGGCGCCGCGCAGCTCCTCCGAAGCCTGGAGCGCCGGGTCCATCTCGGTCCGAGGAATCGCCACGAAACCGAAGCGCGGGAAGAAATCAGCAGCCGTCGTCGTAAGCAGGTGTTCGATCCGAGGGCGATAGCCATATCCGTGTGAATAAAGTAGCTTCGCCTTTCCGTAGTGTCTTGCAACTTGGTTTCTTGGCGTCTGGCAACTGTTCTTTTGGGGTGTAGGTCAACTGGCAGACCGCCCGGCTGTTAACCGGGAAGTTGGAGGTTCGAGTCCTCCCGCCCCAGTAGGCAACATCCTCCGATACTACGCGATCCAACTAGGGAGCTAGTCCCATCCACCCCTCGACCGATACCCCGAAGCACATGCGTGGCGTGATCCTTCGCAAAACCAGTCATTCAGAACCGATACCTCGGGGGAGGGCTGTTATGCGACGCATCATGGCGGGCACGCTCGCGTGCGCGGCATTCGTGCCGCTGCTGACGAGCTGCGCAAAACGAGTTGAACGAAATCCAGGCACTGCGGTCGCGGTCAGCGCAGCGCCCATTGGCAAAGAGACGGGAGCCACCGTTCGCAACGCGATTATGGGCGCCCAGGCGACCGGACCGGCAGCGACGACGATCACGCGTCAAATGGACAAGCAGGCCCAGGAGCTCGCCTTCGAGCTGCCGGGGGCGGTCGTGCAGCGGCTGGGTGGCGGCATCGTCCTCACCCTGCCCGAAGGTATGCTCTTTGCGCAGGAGTCTGACGAGCTGGCCTCGGCGAGCCGCGACAACCTGCGCCGTCTCGCGAGCAGCTTCGAGAAGTATCCGAATACGCGCATCATGATCGTGGCTCATACCGACACGCAGGGCGGCACGGACCGGAATCAGAGTCTCTCCGAGCGCAGGGCGCTGGCTCTGGCCAGCTTGCTCGAGCAGACCGGCGTCAACCGTGCCCGTATCACGACGATCGGCCGCGGCGACGCCGAGCCGATCGCGACGAACGACACCGACGCCGGCCGTCAGTGGAACCGGCGGGTGGAGATTGCCATTTACGCGGACGAAGCCACGCGCTTTGGATCGCGGTAAATAAGGACCTGACATGCCGTTGCTGCTCGCCATCCTCGCTCTGTTGACGCCGCGCATCGCGATCGTGGTGCTGTGGCTCGCTACGACGTGGTTTGACGGGCTGTTTACGTCGTCGCTGTGGCCGATTCTCGGCTTCATCTTCTTGCCAACGTCGCTGCTCTGGTATACGGTGGTGCTGCACTGGTTCGGAGGAGTGTGGTCACTGTGGGCGATCGTTGGGCTGGTTATCGCGCTGATCATCGACCTCTCGCCGGCGCGTGAGCATCGGCGATTCGTCGGCCGGCGCGCGGGTGACGTCGTCACCTAGCTTCACCGCCGCTTCCAAATTCGCGTATTGGTTGGATGCCGGGTTTCGCATTCCCGGCACCAACCTGCGATTCGGACTCGATCCCCTCCTCGGATTAATCCCCGGGGGCGGCGACGCCGCTGGCGCCGTTCTTGCTGGGTGGATCCTCATAGAGGCGGTCCGGTTGGGCGCATCGCGCGCCACACTCCTGAGGATCGCCGGCAACGTGGCGCTCGATGCGGGATTGGGCGCCGTTCCCTTAATCGGGGACATTTTCGACTTCGCATGGAAAGCCAATCTTCGAAACGTGGCCCTGCTGGAGAGACATCTGGCAGCGCCGAGTCGGGCACAACGCGCCGATCGCTTGGTGCTCGTGCTCGTGCTCTGTGGCGTCTGTGTCGTGGTCCTCGGATTGCTCGCATGGGGGACCCTGCTAACGGTCTGGATACTCCGCGCATTGGGCGTCGGGTGACGAGCAAAGCGCGCTGGTTCTGGCCGCTCGCGATCGCGCTGCTGGTCACCGATTGCGCCAGCAAACGCGCCGTGGAAAGCCGCCTGAGTGTGGGCGAGCCTCAACCCGTCGTCGGTGAGACGGTGCGATTCACGCTCTCCTACAACACGAATGCCGCGATGGGCTTCCAGCTCGGCGGCGAGAAACGCCGGCTGGTGCTTTCACTGCTGTCGATCGCTGCGCTCGTGGTGCTCGGCGTGCTGTATCACCGCACCCGGCCGGCGGACCGGCTGCGCGTCATCGGGGTCGCGCTCGTGGCTGGAGGGGCGCTCGGCAACCTTCTGGATCGGCTCCGGTCGGCCGCGGGCGTCGTGGATTTTATCGACGTCGGCGTGGCGAATCTCCGCTTTTGGACATTCAACGTGGCCGACATGGGCATCACCGTCGGTGCGGTGCTGCTGATGCTCGCGCTCGGCCGTTGGGGTGGTGGAGCACCGGCGAGGGGATAGCTTCTTGCTCCGTGCGCACTCCGGAGCCCTTACCCATAGCCGCTGCGCTCGCCGATCGCTACACCGTCGAGCGCGAGCTGGGTCGCGGCGGCATGGCGACGGTCTACCTTGCCGAAGAGAAAAAGCATGGCCGCAAAGTCGCCATCAAGGTGCTGCGGCCCGAGATCACGGCGGCACTGGGGACCGAGCGCTTCCTCCGTGAGATCGGCATCGCGGCGCGCCTTTCCCATCCTCACATTGTCCCCCTGATCGATTCCGGCGAAGCCGGAGGCCTTCTCTACTACGTGCAGCCGCACGTCCCTGGCGGATCATTGCGCGAGCGACTGGCGGAGGCGCGCCGGCTGCCGCTCAAGGACGCGCTGCGCATCGCGCAGGAAGTCGGTGCCGGTCTGGACTTCGCCCACCGCAAAGGATTCGTGCACCGGGACGTGAAGCCCGAGAACATCCTCTTCGCCGATGGCCATGCCGTGCTCGCCGATTTCGGTGTCGCGCGCGCCTGCTGCGATGCCGACGAAGGCACTCCGCGCGGCCGCGAGCTGGTTACCGAGGTGGGGTTCGCGGTCGGCACGCCGGAATACATGAGCCCGGAGCAGGCGAGCGGCGAGGCAGAGCTGGGCGCCGCGAGCGACGTCTACAGTCTGGCGTGCGTCATCTACGAGATGCTGGCCGGCGAGCCGCCGTTCAAGGGTAGCAGCCAGCGCGCTGTGATGGCGAAGCACGTCACCGAACGCCCTCGTCCGGTGCGCGGGTTGCGGCCGGAAGTGCCGCTCGCGGTGGAGCGCGCGCTGGCGCATGCGCTCGAGAAGAACCCCGATCAGCGTTTTGCCAGCACGGCGGAATTCGTCGCGGCGCTGGCTGCCCCGGATGCCGCGGCGCTCGGTCCGACAGCGACGCGATCCATCGCCGTGCTGCCGTTCGTCAACGCCAGCCCGGACCCCGAAAACGAGTACTTGAGCGACGGCATCACGGATGAGCTGATCGACGCGCTCGCCAAGATCTCGGGGCTGCGTGTCTCCTCGCGCACGTCGGTGTTTGCGTTGAAAGGGAAATCGCTGGACGTGCGCGCCGTGGGTGCGCTGCTCGGCGCGACGGTGGTGCTGGAGGGGACCGTGCGAAAGGCCGGGGACCGCCTGCGGATCACGGCCCAGCTCACGTCTACCGACGACGGCCGGTTGCTCTGGTCACAACGCTACGATCGCCAGCTGGTCGATGTCTTCACGATTCAGGACGAAATCGCCGGCACGATCGTCAGCACGCTGCGCGCGACGATGCTCACCGATCTGTCGGAGCACGTGCCGCGGCGCTACACCGAGAATGTCCACGCGTACGGCTTGTACCTGAAAGGCCGCTATGCGTGGAACAAGCGGACCCAGGAGGGAGTGGCGGAGGCGATTCGCTTTTTCGAGCAAGCCATTGCCGCAGATCCGAACTACGCCCCCGCCTACGCCGGCCTGGCGGACTCGTATGCCCTGGATGTGGACTATCGCGCGATTCCGGTGGCGGAGGTCTTCGCCCTCGCCAGAGAGTATGCCCGCAAGGCGCTGGTCCTCGACGAGGCTGTTCCGACGGCCCATGCCTCGCTTGCGTGGACTCTCTTCATCTATGACTGGAACTGGGAGGAGGCGGAGCGAGAATTCCGGCGCGCCATCGAGCTGAATCCACGCTACGCCAGCGCGCACCAATGGTTCGCGTTCCTGCTCGCGTCACGCGGCGAGCACGATGCCGCCTTGCTCGAAGGACATACGGCACTCGAGCTCGACCCGGCGTCGGTGTCCATTCGACGCGGCGTCGGCTGGCTGTACTTCTACGCGCGTCGTTACGAACAGGCCCGGGACCATCTCGGCCGCGCCATCGAGATGAATCCGATGGCCGTCGAGAGCTACCGTATGCTCGGCCATACGCTGGCGCTGCAGGGCGAGCTCGAGGAATCGGAGCGCATATTCCGTGAGACCCTGACGCTCCCCGGGGCGGGCGCATACACCAAGGCCGGGCTGGGATGGGTCCTCGCTCGTGCCGGTAAACGCGAACAGGCCGAAGCCGTGCTGCACGAGCTCGAGACGGACTCCCGGAAGGGCTACGTCTCGCCGGTGCCGTTTTCAATGCTGCACATCGGATTGGGCAACGTCGATGCGGCGCTGGACTGGGCGGAGCGGGCGTATGATGAACGCCGCGGGTGGCTGGCCTACTTCAAGGTGAATCCGATGCTGGACCCGCTGCGCGGCAGTCAGCGGTTCACGACGCTGCTGGAGAAGATGCGCCTCAGCCCTTAAGGGCCGGGGCACCCGCCAGGAATTTCTCGATGGTTTCGTTGCCGACGCTGGGCCTGAGGTGCTCCAGCACGATCCGGCCTAGACGGGGCACATCTTCCTTCCGGAATCCCGCAGCGGACAGGCCCGCCAGCAATGCGGCGGGCCCCGCCACGCCGATCATCTCACCGGTGCGCGCGCCGCTCATCAAGGCGCGCCCCATATAGCTCTCATGGTTCGGCACGGCGGCACGAACCTTTTCGAACGTCGCTTTGTCCACCGCCATCCGCATCGCCATGAGAATGGCGCCGATGCCCTTCTCGGCAGCGCCGACCTCGACCTCGAGATTCGCCACGATCTGCTCGACGAGATCCATGCGGCTACAATAACACCCAAAAACGAGGACATGCAAAAACTAGACGCCGAGACGTCGAGCGGTTGTGAGGCTCGAGGGTGTAGGAGTTCCTACTCACTCGAACCTAGACTCCGCTCGACGTCTCGACGTCTCGACGTCTCCCTCGCCGTCTCGTTCCTATTGCCCCACAGTAAAGTCAATTCTCTTGAGCACGGTGCCCGCATCGTCCCGAATCTCCACGTGCCACGCCCCCGTCGCTTCGACCGGGATGGTCTTGCGGCTCCACGTCCGCCACGGCGAGCCGCTGATCGTCAGCGGCACGTCGCCGACTTCTGTGTCGCCGAAGAACCAGACGTGATGCAGGGTCTGGCCGTCGGCGCCGGACACCCGCGTCCACAAGACGATCGTGCCGACACTGTCGGGAAACGCCGTGCCGGTATCCTGCGGTGCGCGATCCACGATTGTGCGGGCCAACACCGCTTCCACCGTCACCGGGCTCGCCGCCGCCGGAGGGGGGGCCGCGGGTGCGGCAGTCGTATCTTGCGCCACGACGGGTCCGACAAGACCGAGCAGCAGTACCAGCGTGAGTAGCGCTTTCATGCAGACACTCCCTGGTTGACGTGAACGAGTTCCGCGGCTCTCCGGCTGCGTCGTTCCAGCCAGGCGCCAAGGAACGCGGCAATCAGACACCCCAACAACGTTCCAGCCATCTGAAACCCGAGCTGATACTCGAGCTGAATCCAGTGACACTTGGGGGCGAATATCGGACCAACGAGCCGCCCGCACTTGTCCTGCGAAAAGGCGAAGCCCCAACTCGCGCCGAGGCCAAAGATCAGCGGCAACAGCGCGATGAAGAAGTGACGGAACAGGAATTTCATCGCCCACGCTCGATGTGCCAGCGATCCATAACGCGACCTCCTTCGATCACCACGTATTCGTCGAAATGCGCTTCGGTCAAACAGGAATGGTTGGGAATGATCTCGAGCTGCTGGCCGACCTTGAATTTTCCCTCGATCGCCGCTGGAGCGGCGGCGCGGATCACGCCATGCTCCTGCGAGACCGATGCAACGGTCAGCTCCGGATGTCCCTTCACTTCACCGAATATGGGTTCGAGTCCCAAATGGGTGGGTCCCAGATCCTTCGAGAGGGACAGCGCTCCGGCATCGATGACGAAATGGGAGGCGCCGGGCTGGTGCGACACGACCGTCGCCAGCACCGATACGGCGACATCCTGTGGCTCGCAGCACCCGATCAGGACCATGGTTCGGTCATAGAAGATGTAGTTCCCGGGCCGCGCTTCTGTGACGCCCGTCAAGCCTTTTGCGGCCACCATCGCGGGGGTCGACCCGACACTGACCCCGCGGACGGGCAGGCCGTCCTTGCGCAGCAGCTCCGCGAACCAGGACATCACCTGCCGCTCCTGTTCGGCGATCTGCGCCGCCTCGTTCCTGTTGCGCGTGCGATACGCATGACCAGAATGACTGAGAATGCCGTCGAACGTGAGCCCCCGTTCCGCCCCCAGCTCCCGGGCGACATCGAGCCCGTAGCGCGACGAGGGATCGACGCCCGCGCGGTGATATCCGCAGTCCACCTTCAGCCACACATGCAGTCCCGTACCGGAGACCGCCCTCGCCGTCTGGAGGTCATCGAGCACGACGCGCAACGTGACGCCGCCGTCGGCAATGCGTTTCACGTGCGGGATGTGCGTCGGATCGAGCGGGAACGCCCATGTCAAATCGGTGAACCCGCCACGCGCGAACGCCTCCGCTTCGAACAGCGTGGAAACCGTCACCCCCTTGGCGCCGTGCGCGACCTGGCGGCGACCCAGCTCGAGGCACTTGTGCGTCTTGATGTGCGGGCGCAGGGCGACCCCGAGACGCCGCGCGCGATCGGCCATCTGCGTCAGGTTCCGCTCCATGACGTCGCGGTGCAGCAGCAGGGCAGGAGTCTCTCCGTCGATCATGGGGCTCTCCGCACGAGCACTCGGGCTTTGTTGCCTATCGGCACATTCCGGAACAGCGCGTACTGCAGCGGATTGATGGCGTACGTCTCCCACACGTCGAGCGCGAGTCCCGCTTTCCGCGCGGCATACTCGAATGACGCCCGACAAAACTCTTGTACGTGTCCCGGAGCATAGGTCGCGGCGTATTGGCGACGGTGAATACGCAGACGGTCCAACAGCCACCGCAGGCGCGCATCGAATGCGTCAATGTTGGGAAACTCGAGCACCCCAATGCCGCCGGGCTTCAGCAGGCTGCGGATTTTCGCCAGCGCGCCAACGGGATTGGGTAAATGCTCGAGTACATGCGTCAGCACCACGCAGTCCCACGCCTCATCCACGCCTTCATACGCAGTTATGTCGGATGCTTCTACGTCCAATCCCAGTGTCTCGCGCACCAGTTTCGCGTGTTCCGGGAACAGCTCGACGCCTTGGACGTCCCAGCCATCCTGCCTGGCGAGCCACAGTACGGTACCGTCGCCGCATCCCAGATCGAGCATGCGACCGGGGCGCGTTGCATAGCGCTTGATGAAGGCATAGGTCTGGCGATGGCCGCGATTCTGACGCGTGGGCGCGCGCGGATCCACGCGAGTCAGGATGTACTTCTCCTGATTTACGCCCGTGCGTGTGTCATAAACCACGAGCCGGCAGTCTGGGCACCGGTAGAATTTGAACTGGCGTTGATCGCCCTGGGTGTAAAACAGCTTCAGTGCCGCTGAACCGCAGAGCTTGCAAGTCACCGCACGATGTGGAACGCGGTCTGACGCCGCAGGATCCACCGCATGCTGCCGTCCGTGCCCAGCTCCGCGTCTTCTTCCTGCGCGGACCGCACGAGCTGACCGCCCCATTCGGGGACCGGCGTGGTCGCCTGCAGCTCGATCGAGAACCAAGTCGCCGGTAAGAGCGGAACATCGCCGCGACCCGGCACTCCTTCTTGATGATCCCACAAGCCGATCAAGGGGCCGGCGCCGTGTCCGCGATCGCCGAGCGGGTGTGTGTAGATCGTCCCGTTGATCCCGGCGGTCCGCATCGCGCCGAGCGCGCTGCTGAGCACCTCGTTGCCGCTGCGTCCCGGGCGCATCTCGGCGAGCAGGATGTCCTGCAGCCGATTGGAGTTCAGCAGCGCCCGCTTCAATCCTTCCGGCGCGTCCCGTTCGCCCTCGCGCAGCACGTATCCCATGTGTTGCGTGTCGGTGTTCAAGCCAAGGGCCGTGATCCCGAAGTCGCAGTGCAGCACGTCACCTCTCTGAATCACCGCCGCCTCGGCACCGGTGAGGTCCTGACCGCGGCGCTGCACGTCCACGTCGGTGTGGAACCACGTGCCCAGGCCCAGGTCGTTGACGCGTTGGCGCATCCACCAGACGACGTCGTCCGTCGTCGTCTTGCCCGGCGTGATCACCTTGTTCGAGAAAGCGGTGTCGATGATCGCCCAGACGACTTCCATCATGCGCTTGTACACGGGCAGCATGCCCGGGGCACGAATCGACTGATAGTCGAGCGGCAGTCGCTCGGCCCGCACGACCCGGGCGAGATAGCCGGGCGGCAACGCGCGCGACAGCTGCTCCCACTCGCCCGCGGAGAGGCCGTCCGAGAAGGCGTGCGTGTGGGAGATATCGACCGCGATCGTCTTGGGATCGCGCTCGCGCACGATGCGCGCGAGCAGATCCCATTGACCCTGGCCCACCAGCTCGGGCCGCCGGCCGATGGAGGGATCCACGGTGTCACGAGCGACGTAGGCCTCGTAGACGCCGCCTTGCGAGCCTCCGCCCAGCGCCAGCCGCTCCACCCCCCCCGCCCCCCTTTGCGGACCGCGATCGGTGAACACGTAGATCGTGCGGCGCCGGGCGAACATCGTGGTGGGAGCCACGAGGGACCAGAAGATCGGGTCCTCGTTGTACTCGCGCATGGCGATGACCCACATCTCGACGCCGTTTTGCCGCATCAGCCTGGGCAGCACCGAATCGAGCCGGTACTGCAGCCACTGCTGCTGCAGCACGGCTTGCTCCCGCAGCGTCCCCAGGGGGCGGGTCGCGGTCGCGGTGAGGTGCGGCGCCGGACCTTGAAGAAGGAGCGCGGCGAGGACGAGTGTCGGAGTCAAGAGTCTCGGCGTCTATTCATCAGTACGCCGGCCCGTGACTTCCACCCGCCGCATGCGCTCGATCCGTCCCGATCCCCCTATGAACGCCGACGCGGCCCAGCTCGTCAGACCGACGATGAGCGCCCCCCACGTCGCCGACCAGAGTCCGGCGATGTGAAACCCCGGGACCAGCCATGCGGCGATGCCGAGGGAGATGCCGTTCACGATCAGAACGAACAGTCCCAACGTCAGCACCGTCAGCGGCAATGTGAGGATGAGGATGATGGGCCGGATCACGGCGTTGACGAGTCCGAGTAACAGCGCGGATACGATCAACGAGCCTGTGCCCGTGATCGCGATCCCTGGAAGGAGCCGATCAGCGACCCACAGTCCCAGGGCCGTGATCAGCAGCCTGATTACGAAGCCTCTCATGGGGGAGAAGATAACCGCTGGGAGCGGCCCGCGACGAACCGGGCTGTCATCCCCGGCCGCGCCTGTACGCCCAGCCTGGAGTCCAACAGAATCGTTCCAGACAGGGAATCGCCGCCCGGTCCCGCCCAGGCGAGCGACAAGCCGGCGAATGGCCCAAGGTCGGCGGGCCAGCCGCTCACAATCGCCTGCTCGGGTTGACCGAACCAGCTCACCGCCAGCGTTTCCGCGCGGGGCGCGCGGAACACGATCTGCCCCCGGAACACGCACTCGCGACCGACGACCACCGTGGCGGTGTCGAGCGTGATGTCGCGCAGCCGGAAGCGATCGCTCATCGCGGGGGCGTCGGGGAAGGTGAGTGTATCGCCGCGCGCGACCACCCAGTGGCCGGCGTAGGGGACGGAATAGCGGCGCAGGCGGTCGAATTGATGGCCTGAACACGGACTCCGCGGTCCGCATGCGGCGACCGAGAGCGCCGCGCCGGCCAGGACTGCAGCCACCGCCCGCATCAATACTCCGTCGTGTCCCTCGCTACCGTGTCGGCGCGCAGCACGCGCGCGCTCGTCGAATCGGCCGCGCGCATCGCGTTACCCACTGCGCGCGCGCCCGGGATCTTCGAATTCGCCAGGATGCTGTCCTTCTGACGCTGGGTGAGCGTGTCGCGGTTCACCGTTTGGCCGGGTTTGTCTGAGCTCCCGCCCCCGCAGGCGACGATGAGGCCGAGAGGAACGGCCCAGAGGATTGATTTCATGGCTCGCAACGTTAACAATCTGCCCTACACTTGCAACTCAACTGCTCAAGCGGGAGACACCATGCGTCGTTTGCTCAGCGTCGTCGCGCTCATGCCATTTATTGCGTGCCGCAGTCCCTCCATCGCCGACCGCCTGTCAGCCGGCAACTGGATCGATCTGACCTACGCCTTCGACTCCACCACCATCTATTGGCCCACCGCGCAGCCGTTCCACTTGACGGTCGTCTCGGCGCGGCGCCTGCCGGCCGGCTACTACTATGCGGCGAACAACTTGTCGGCCGCGGAGCATGGCGGCACCCATCTCGACGCCCCGGTCCATTTCGTCGAGAAGAAACGCAGCGCCGATCAGATTCCGCTCAGCCAATTGATGGGACCGGCGGTCGTCATCGATGTGAGCCGGCAAGCTGACTCGAGCGCCGACTTTCGCGTTCATCAGTCCGACATCACGGCGTGGGAGGCGGCGCATGGAGAAATCCCGCCGGAGGCCATTGTGTTGATCCGAACGGGGTGGGGGAGCCGCTGGCCGGATCGCGCCCGCTACCTCGGCACGACCAAGACCGGTACGGCGGGGGTCGCCGAGCTCCACTTCCCGGGCCTCGATCTGGATGCGGCGCGGGCGTTGGTGCGGCGCAAGGTCAAAGCGGTGGGGATCGATACGCCGAGCATCGATTACGGCCAGTCGACGAGTTACCAGGTTCACCGGCGGCTCTTCGCGTCGAATGTCCCGGCGTTCGAAAATGTCGCCCAGCTCGACAAGCTTCCGGTCACGGGGGCATTCGTCATCGCGTTGCCCATGAAGATCGGTGGCGGCAGCGGCAGCCCGCTGCGCATCGTCGCGCTGCTGCCCTAGGTGGGCAGGCCTTTGCGCATGACCTCTTCCATGACGTCGGTAAAGCGGTCGACCTCCGCGAGCGTCGTGTACACGTTCGGCGTGATCCGGAGGCAGTTGAATTCGGGATGCGCGATCGGCGTGACGATGATTCGGTGGCGGTCGAAGAGGTACGCGGTGACCTTCCCGACGTCGAGCTGGCCCGGCGTGAACGACGCGAGACCGCAGGACTGCGCCGGATCGTAGGGCGTTAGGATCTTGACGCCGGGGAGGCGCTCCAGCCGCTTCGCCCAGCGGTCGCGGAGGAAGCGCAGCCGGGCCGCCTTTCGCTCAGGGCCGATCCCGTCCAGAAAGTCCAGGGCCTCGACGATCGCGTTGTGATTCGCCGCGGGATGCGTGCCGATCTCCTCGAACTTGCGGACGTTCTCGTTCATCTCGGGCGGCGCGGGCATCATCGGCCAGATCTTGGCGATCTTCGCGCGCCGGACGTACAGGAACCCCGTGCCGATCGGCGCGGTCAGCCATTTGTGCAGGCTGGTGCCGTAGTAGTCGCAGTCGAGCTCGCCCTGGGTGAAGGGGAAGTGGGCGTATGCATGCGCGCCGTCCACGATCACTTCAATGCCGCGCGCGCGACCGAGCTGGCAGATCTTCTTCACGGGGAAGATCTGTCCCGTCAGATTCGTGATGTGACAGATGTGAATCACCTTGGTGCGCGGCGTAATCGCCGCTTCGACACGCCGCGCCAGGTCTTCCAGGGATGGCGGCGGCACGGGGAAGGTGATCTGCTTGAGGACGATGCCGTCGCGCCGCTCGCGCTGTTTCCACGTGGTGATCATCCGCGGGTAGTCCTGCGTCGTGGTCAGCACCTCGTCGCCGCGCTGCAGCGGGAGTCCCAGCTGCACGATCTCGAGCGCCTCGCTGGCGTTGCGCGTGATCGCCATCTCCTCGGGATCGCAGCCGAAGCTGGCGGCCAGGCGGCGCCGCACCGCCTCGATCGCCGGCTCGATCCACCCCCACATCGTGATCGCCGGCGCCTGGTTCGAGACGGCGAGGTAGCGCTGGAATGCGGCGTTCACCACACGCGGGCTGGGCGCGACACCGCCGTTGTTCAGGTTGATCATGCCACGGTCGATGTCGAAGGCCTGCTGGATTTCGCGCCAGAAGTCCTCGTCCTGCGCGACGTCCAGTGCGCCGCGGCTGTCTACGCCCCGGACGGCCGGCAGGATGCGCGAGAGCGCGTCGTTCTTGAGCGCGGCGATGGACGACGTGGCAGCGAACAGCGATCCGAGAAAGCGGCGGCGAGTAGCCATCAGGAGCCTCGGGTGAGACGACGGATCAATAATGCATACGCGAGCACGTTGACGGCGAGTACGACAGTACCCAACAGCAGTTGAACACGCGGGGTGAGGCCGGACGGGTAGATCGCCGGTAACACATAATGCTCGACGAACCCCCCGCTGTAGCCCTGCTCACCCGCCTTTGCCCGGAGTGCGTTCTCCAGCGGCGTGAGCGGGCAGATCCAGCCCCGATATTCGATCAGAATCCCCCACACCGCGCAAGGAATGTGGAGCGCCGCGACCCAGCGCCACCGCCACGTGAGGAAGCCGCCGAACAGGACGAACAGAATGAAGAGCGCGTGAAGAGCGACGACGGCGTTCGCGAGCAGCCGATAGAGCACAGCCTAGGTAATAAAGCAAAACCCCCCGCCCGGCCAGAGCCGGACGGGGGGTTTGCGAAGGCCGAAGACCTATTGCTGGCCGGTCAACACCCCGATGGGGACGAACAGGCCAAACACTGCTGCATCGAAGCTTTCGAAGGCAGCGAACAGATCATCGAGCGCCGCGAGATCTTCGAGCGTCAACGGCTCACCGCCTGCGTCCACCCACTGGGTCGCGGGATCTGAGGGATCGCCGTTGAGCGAGGCGACCGGGTGACCGTCCACATACACCGTGATGTTTACGGTGAAGTCCCCGCTCAGCTGATTGGAGGTAATCCGGGCGACGGTCCGAACCGTCTCGCCATTCTGAATAACCCTGAAGTCGGCGCTGATGATCAGGTTGGTATCGTCGAACGTGAGGGACTCATTTAACATCAACGTGATCGCCGGATTGTTCAGCGCGAAGGTGGCGGTGATACGTACCCCGCCGGCGTTGGCCGTGAGTGTCTGGTCGAACGACAGCGTTTTGTTGTTGCCGCCGCTCAGGCCGTTGGTGATCTCACCGCTGACCGTGGCACTGGCCGAGTTGTCGCCTGCCTGGAACGACGCCGTGTAATCGACATACGTCGTCGTCCCAGCGGAATTCTTGACTAGCACGTGCAGCTGCAGCAGCGACGGCGTGCTCTGGTCGATAATGTCGAGCGTGCCGATCGCGGTCACCGGTTCGAAGACGTCGCCGTCGAGTCCGAGCGCGTAGAGCACGAACCGCACGCCGTTGAGATTGGTGACGTCGGTGCCCATGTACTCGTACTGGTGCGACGTCTCATTCCACTCGAAGACGCGGCCGTACATCGTGTCGGGGATGATGCGACCTTCGGCGGCGGAGATGCTCAGGTTGGGCATGAGCGCCTGCAGCTTGCGCGCGCGCAGCAGGTTGGGCAGGAAAATGTGCGCGCCCGTCCGCTGCAGCTTGGCCCGCAGCGTTTCCAGCAGCGTCGTCGCCTGCTGAATGCCCGGCTGCGGCGCCGCGACCTCGATACTCAGGGTGGCGAAGGTAAAACTGCGGAAGACATCGCTATCGAACGCGGAATCGACCGCCGACAGGTTGGACGATACCGCCGCCGGATCGTTGAAGTCGACCGGGCTGGGCGAGTCCTTACCGCACGCCGCCACGGCCAGAGCAAGCACGATCCCGGCACGATGAAACAACCGCATACTGCCTCCTCGAGCGGAGAAGTGGGAAGAAGAATCCAAGTGTGCACGCGCCGCGGCCCGAGTCGCTGTGACCCGGCGCACTCAGGTGCGAGGCTAAGCGATGACGCCACCGCCGAGCAGCCGTTCATCGGCGTCGTACAGCACACCCGACTGCCCTGGTGCGATCGCCCGAACCGGCTCCGCGAGCCGGAGCGCGATGCGGCCGCCGCGGGGGCCCTGCGCAGCAATCGTGCCGGGCACGGCGCGCGCGCGATAGCGGCATTGCACCCACACCGCGTCCCCCAGCGTGAGCGGATCGACGAGCCAGTTGACCTCTTCGAGGGACACGTCGTGTCCGAACAACTCCGCGCCGCGGCCGACTACGACCTCACGTGTCTCGGGCCGGATGGCGACGACGTACAGCGGTTCGCCGAATCCGCCGGGCAAGCCGCGGCGCTGGCCGATCGTGTAGCGCGCGAAGCCCGCGTGCTCGCCGATCACATCCCCCCGCGTGGTGACGAACGACCCGGGTGTGAGCGCGGGAGCGTCGCCGGGCAGATGCCGCTCGAGCACTCCGACGTAGTCGTCGTCCGGGACAAAGCAGATTTCGACCGACTCTTTCTTGTCCGCCGTCAGCAGCCCTAACCCGCGGGCGACACTCCGTGTTTGCGCCTTCGTCAGCTCGCCCACCGGGGTGAGCATGCGGCGCACGACGGCGCGATCGATTCCCCACAGGAAGTACGACTGGTCCTTCTGGCGATCGCTCCCACGATACAGCGCGCCGTCTCGCGCGATCGCATAGTGTCCGGTCGCAATCGCGTCACAATCGAGCGCATCGGCGTGATACAGGAAGTCGCGGAACTTGGTGAACGAATTGCAGCGGACGCACGGAATCGGCGTCCGGCCGCGCGCGTACTCGGCCACAAAGTTGTCGATCACGTCATGCCCGAACCGGTCCTCGAGGTTCAGGACGTAGTGCGGAATGCCGAGCTTGTGCGCCACGAGCTTTGCATCGGTGATCGAATCGAGCGAGCAACAGGGGCGGTCGGGCACGCTGTCGGCGTAGCAGAACAGCTTCATCGTCGCGCCGATGACCTCGTGGCCCTGCTCGACGAGCAGCGCGGCCGCGACGGATGAGTCCACACCGCCGGACATGGCGACAAGGACTCTCATCGATGGAGCACCGTCGAAAGCGACCGAACCTTCTCAACGATGCGCGGCAACACCGCCTCCAAAGCCTCCACATCCTCCACCGTACTGTCTTTCCCGAAGGAGAAGCGCAGCGCGGCGACGCCCAGCTCGCGTGGCACTCCCATCGCCGTGAGCACGTGCGACGGCTCGACCGCGCCCGTGCTGCACGCGGAGCCGGAGGAACACGCCACGCCGGCCAGATCGAGGTGCATCAGCAGCGCTTCGCTGTCCGTGCCCGGAATGGAAACGTTCGAGATGTGCGGCGCGCGCTCGCCTTGCCGGCCATTGATCACGGCATCGGGCACGATCGCGAGGAGGCGGCGCTCGAGCTCGTCGCGCAGCTGGCGCAGCCGCGTGGCGAGCGCCGGCTGCTCTTCGGCGGCGAGACGGGCCGCGGTCCCCAGTCCGATGATCCCGGGGACGTTCTCGGTGCCGGGACGAATCCCGAATTGCTGGCCGCCGCCGTGGATGATCGCTTCGACCGCCTTGCGATCACGCACGATCAACGCGCCGATGCCCTTGGGAGCGCCGATCTTGTGGCCGGAGATGGTGAGGAGAGTGCAGTTGACGTCGCGGAGCGATACCGGAATCTTGCCGAAAGCCTGAACGGCGTCGGAGTGGAACGGGACGCCCCCACCCGTGTCACAACATCGCGTCGCAAGATT
>Ga0193739_1000004_pt1 | contig 54109 bp, 60 predicted proteins | sample L2a2metaG_FD_144926 | JGI IMG/M metagenome (GOLD analysis project Ga0193739, IMG submission 144926) | Soil microbial communities from a riparian zone of the East river system, Colorado, United States - L2a2 | ecosystem: Environmental > Terrestrial > Soil > Riparian zone | place: USA: East River...
TGAGTACTCGCCGTCGGGACTGACCATGATCACGCCGGACTCGTAGCCGTGGAGTACCTTCTCGCGGTCGCGGCGCTGTAGCCCGAGGCAGATCCGCTTGGTGAGGAAGAACACGATCGGCGGCAGGACGATCACCGCCACCCGCATGAACCAGGTGATCCAGTTGATCGGCAACTGGAAGATCGTCGCCACGAAGTCGTTTCCGCCCGCGATCCAGAGCAGGATATAGAAGGTGATGAACGCAGCGCCGATCCCGGTACGCACGGGCTGGTTGCGCGGGCGGTCGAGGACATGGTGCTCACGCCTGTCACCGGTGACCCACTGCTCGATCCACGGGTACAGGATCAGCGGTGTCAGTACGAGACCCGGGAGCACGAGTGCCGCTATGAGCACTCCCAGGCTCAGGGGCTGCCCGAACACACTGATCTCCCAGGCGGGCATCACGCGCAACGCGCCGTCGAGGAAGCCGACGTACCAGTCCGGCTGGGTGCCGGCGCTCACCCGCGACGGGTCGTACGGCCCCCACAACCAGACCGGGTTGATCTGGATGGCCGCCGACATCAGCGTGATGACGGCGAAGACGATGAAGAAGAAGCCGCCGGACTTCGCCACGTAGATCGGGAAGAACGGATATCCGACGACGTTCCGCTCCGAGCGGCCCGGCCCGGCCCAATGGGTGTGCTTCTGGTACCAGAGGATCATCAGGTGCACGGTGATCAGCGCCAGGAGCAGGCCTGGGACCAGCAGAATGTGAATCGCGTAGAGCCTCGAGATGGCGTCCTCGCCGGGATACTCGCCGCCGAAGAGGAACGACGAGACGGCAGGGCCCACGAAGGGAATGGCGAGCATTCCGCCTTCGATGATGCGCATTCCGGTGCCGGACAGGAGGTCGTCGGGCAGCGAGTAGCCGGTGAAGCCGTTCACGACGCCGAGAATGAGCATCGTGGAACCGATCAGCCAGTTCAGCTCGCGCGGTTTGCGGAAGGCGCCGGTGAAGAAGATCCGGAGCATGTGCACCGACATGGCGGCCAGGAACAGCAGCGCCGCCCAGTGGTGGATCTGCCGCATCAGCAGACCACCGCGGACCTCGAAGGAGAGGTCGAGGGTCGACGAGAACGCCTCGGACATGTGGATGCCGCGCAGGTTGGTGTACGCGCCTTCGTACATGACCTCGGTCATCGACGGCTTGAACCAGAACACGAGGAACGTGCCCGACAGCAGCAGCACGATGAAGCTGAACAGCGCGATCTCGCCGAGCAGGAACGACCAGTGGTCGGGGAACGCCTTGCGAATGTTGCGCTTGAGCCAGTTCGACGCGGTGATCCGTTGGTCGACGAAGTCGACGACCTTGCCGGCACCGTTGACGACAGCACTCATCGACGACGCCCCCAGTAGCTCGGACCAACCGACTCGGTGAAGTCGCTCTGCGCCACCAAGTATCCCTCATTGTCGACGGCCAGGGGGAGTTGGGGCAGGCTGCGGGCGGCCGGCCCGAACACGACCCGGCCGTTGTCGGCGAGGTCGAACGTGGACTGGTGGCAGGGACAGAGCATGTGGTGGGTGTTCTGCTCGTACAGGTTGATCGGGCAGCCCACATGGGTGCAGATCTTGGAATACGCGAGGATGCCGTCCACATTCCAATTCTCGCGGCCCTCGGCGGCACTGATCTCGTCCGGCTCCATTCGGACGACGATGACTGGTGACTTGGCGCGCTCGTTGATGCGCGCCGGACCCGACTCCGGAAGGTCCTCGAAGGTCTCGGGCATCGCGTTGACCAGCGAACCGATCTCGAGATCGCTCGGGCGCAGCGGCTCGAAGGAACCGTCGCGGACCACCCGGACGTCGGTGTTCCAGATCGTGTGCGCCTTCTTGTCGCCGGGCAGAGGGCCGAGGTCGCGCAGCAGGACGATGACGGGCAGCGGCAGCAACGCCATCGCGCCGATCAGGGAATTGCGGATCATCTTGCGCCGGCCGAACCCGCTCTCCTCGACGCCGAGCTCATAGTCGGCGAGGGCGGCAGCCCGAACGTCGTCGGCGCTGCGCAACTCATGACGTTCGTGGATCACCTCGTGGCTGGACATCAGCTTCTTGGCCCAGTGGATCGCGCCTGCGCCGATGAGGAAGAGAGCCAGGCCGAGAGTGAGGCCGAGGGCCAGGTTGGAGTCGCGCACCGCCGCGACGACGTCGCCGTCGATGTCGATCGGAATCGCGATGTAGGCAACGATGAAGCCGATGACGAGCAGTGCTGCCAGCGCGAACATGCGCGCGACCTGCCGCTCGGCCCTTCGCTCGGCCCGCCGATCGGTGTCGGAGAGCCGCTCGAGGTGGTCCGCGAAGCCCGGGTCCGGGATCGGCTCGGCGACCGTCTCGGGCACAGGGAGGCCGGTTGGCTCGACCCGCTCGACCTCGCCGCTCTGCCCGGACATCTCCGGCCCCTCGTGCGTGCTCACGACGCCTTGGTCCCGATCCAGATGGCGGCGCCGATGAGTCCGCCGATGCCGACCAGCCACGCCCACAGCCCTTCCGGTACCGGTCCGCCGCGCCCGATGCCGAGTCCACCGGGGTTGGGCTCGTCCTCGACGGACTGGAGGAAGGCGATGATGTCGCGCTTCTCCTCGGGGTCGAGGGTCTCGTCGTTGAACACGGGCATCGACTGCGGGCCGGTCAGCATCGCCTCGTAGATGTGCTTGGGCTCGACGCCGGTGATCTTGGGCGCGTACTTGCCGTACGTCAGGGCGCCACCCTGGCCGGTGGTGTTGTGACATGACGCGCAGTTGGTGCGGAACAGCTCGCCGCCGCGGGCCACGTCACCGGCCGAGACGTCGAGAACGTCGGTGTCCGGGATTTCCGGTCCGGGGGCGAGTGAGGCCACGTAGGCAGCGAGCTGCGCGATCTGCTCGTCGGTGTAGGCGACCTCCTTGGTCGGTGCCTGTGCGCCCGGGGCCGCCATCGGCATCCGACCGGTGCCGACCTGGAAGTCGACCGCGGCCGCACCGACCCCGATCAGCGACGGGCCGAGCACTGTGCCGTCGTCGCGGACCTGACCCTCGCCGCCGAGTCCGTGGCACGAGGCGCACCCGATGGCGAACAGCTTCTTCCCCTCCTCGACCTGCGTCGACGTCGCAGCCTGGACCTCGGCGCTGCTCTCGGGAGCGAACGCGGCGTAGGCGGCACCGAAGACGAGGAGCGCCAGCAGCAGGACGACCAGCGCCGCGAGGGGGTGCCGGCGCCGGGCGGAGATGGCGGACACGTCGCTCCTGTTCACTTGATCACGTAGATGGTCAGGAACAGCGCGATCCAGACGACGTCGACGAAGTGCCAGTAGTACGAGACGACGATCGCGCTCGTGGCCTGCTCGTGGGTGAAGCGGCGGGCCATGAACGTGCGTCCGAGCACGAGCACGAAGGCCAGCAACCCTCCAGTGACGTGCAGGCCGTGGAAGCCGGTGGCCAGGTAGAAGATGGAACCGTACGGGTCGCTGGACAGGCTCAGCCCCTCGTTCTGTACCAGCTGTGCGTACTCGTACACCTGGCCGGAGATGAACACCGCTCCCATGACGAAGGTGAGCGTGAACCACTCGCGCAGGCCCCACGAACCCACCTGGAACACGCGCCCGGTGCGGCCGACCTGCCCACGCTCGGCGCGCAGCACGCCCATCTGGCAGGTGATCGAGGAGAGCACGAGGACGATCGTGTTGGCGGTGGAGAACGGGATGTTGAGCAGCTCGGGCCGGGTCTCCCACAGCTCTGGTGCGTTGGACCGTAGGGTGAAGTAGATCGCGAACAGCGCCGCGAAGAACATCAGCTCGCTGGACAGCCAGACGATGGTGCCCACCGAGACCAGGTTGGGTCGCTCAGGTGCGGGCGCGGGCGCCGAGTCGACTCCGGTTGCCGTGGCCACGAGCGCCATTATGTCGACCGCGGCCGGTCAGCACACCCCGACCCCGAAATCCAGGCGAGCGGCGTGTTGCGCGCGCGTCCGGCCGGTCCCGACAGGAGCCGCATGGACCGGTAGCATCCGCGGAGAGCCGGACCACATCCGCCACACCAGCGGACCACCCCGACCCGCCGCCTCGCGAGGGACACCGATGAGTACGCCCGAGCCGACGATGACGATCCTCGTCTACAGCGACGACCGCACCACGCGCGAGAAGGTCCGGCTGGCGGTCGGGCGGCGGCCGGCTGCCGACCTGCCACGGGTCGAGTACCTCGAGTGCGCAACCGCTCCCGCGCTGCTCAAGGCACTCGACGCCGGCGGGATCGACGTCGTTGTCCTCGACGGCGAGACGGCTCCGGCCGGTGGGCTGGGCATGGCTCGTCAGATCAAGGACGAGATCTACCGGTGCCCACCGGTGCTGGTGCTGATCGGGCGCCCTCAGGACGCGTGGCTGGCCACCTGGTCCCGGGCCGAGGCCGCGGTGCCTCATCCGCTCGACCCGGTCGCTGTCGCCACGGCCGTGGCCGGCCTCATGCGCCGGCGCCTGAGCGCCCTTCCTGCCGTGTCGTGAGTGGCCGATGACCGCGCCGCAGTCCTGGCCCGGAGTGCTGTCCGCGCTGCTCGACGGCGCCGACCTGCCGGCATCGGCAACCGCCTGGGCGATGGGCGAGATCATGAGCGGCTCGGCGACGCCCAGTCAGATCGCCGGCTTCGTGGTGGCCCTGCGTGCGAAGGGCGAGACCGTCGACGAGGTCGAAGGCCTGGTCAGCGCGATGTACGAGCACGCCACCCCCATCTCGGTGCCAGGGCGCGCGGTCGACGTCGTCGGCACCGGTGGCGACCGCGCCCACACGGTCAACATCTCGACGATGGCCGCCCTGGTCGCCGCGGGCGCAGGCGCAAAGGTCGTCAAGCACGGCAACCGGGCCGCGTCGTCGGCCTGTGGCGCTGCCGACCTGCTGGAGGAGCTCGACATCCGGCTCGACCTCCCGCCCTCCCGGGTCGCCAGCATCGCCGGCGAGGTCGGCATCACGTTCTGCTTCGCACCGGTCTTCCACCCGGCACTGCGCCATGCCGCTGTCCCGCGCCGCGAGCTCGGCGTGCCGACCACGTTCAACTTCCTCGGGCCGTTGGCCAACCCGGCCCGGCCGGATGCCCAGGCGGTGGGCGTGGCGGACGCGCGGATGGCCGGGATCGTCGCCGGGGTCCTGGCCGGGCGCGGTGTGTCGGCGCTCGTGTTCCGCGGTGACGACGGCCTCGACGAGCTCACGACCACGACGACCTCGCGGGTGTGGGTGGTCCGCGACGGCGAGGTCGGCGAGGAGCGGCTCGACCCTACGGTGCTCGGCATTCGCGCCGCCGCCCCTGAGGCGCTGCGTGGGGGAGATGCGCCGTTCAACGCCGAGGTTGCCCGCCGGCTCCTGGCGGGCGAGCAGAGCCCGGTTCGCGACGCCGTGCTGCTCAACGCGGCGGCCGCGCTGGTGGCCTATGACGCCGCCGTCGGCTCGCTCCCGGACCTGCTCGGCCCAGCCCTCGAGCGGGCGGCCGCGTCGGTCGACAGCGGTGCCGCTGCGGACGTGCTGACCCGCTGGGTCGCCGCCTGCGCGGCTCAGTAGCCGCCGAATCCGCCGCCGCTGCTCCCGCCGCCTTCGTAGAGGACGAGAAGGACGATCACGATCGCGACGAGAGCCACGATCGCGACCGTTACCCAGACCCTCGTTCCCGGGCGGTTCGTCGTGGTCGCCATGGCCATCACCACCTCTGCCCATTCTCTACCCGATGGCGCCGGTGGCTACCCCTGCCCTACCCGTCCGCTGCCGTCAACTGCGCAGATGCTCCTGACGGCCGACGCGGTACGCCTCGGCGAGCCACGCCGTGAACTGCTCATCGACCTCCGCGGGCGACGAGAGCCTGAACGTATGCACCACATTTCTCGGCGAGTAGACCTCGATGCGCCGGAACCGTGTGCTGTCGACGCGACGCGCGAGAACGAGGTGGCCGTCGAGCCATCTGGTCCGAGGGACGAATGCCGCGAAGCTCATCCGTACGTGGAGTGCGATCCGCGTCTTCTGAGCCAGCACCTCGACCGGGCCGAGGGCCCGCACGGCAGTGACGATCGCGTCGAACGTCGCGCGGACCGCTGGAGACGTTCGGGCGAAGTGCACGTCGAGATCGCCCAGCCCGGCGCAGGTGTGCACCTGGCCGGTGCGGGCGAACATCCGACCGCATCGCGGGCAGGACCACAGGCCCCGATCGTCCGACCCCTGTGTCATGCCCATCACCTCGGCTCGTCGACATCCTGTCGCAGGGCTGCCACGCCGCTTTGCTCATGTCCGGTGGCGCGCCGTGCCACCATCGACTCCATGGATATTGCGTCGATCAACGCGCTGGCCGAGAGCCAACTCGCCACGGCAGCGACGGCCGAGAGTGGGCGCAGTTCGGTCACGGTGTACGGCAGATCGGGTGCGCACCTTCGGCAGACGGTCGTGGCGCTCGCGGCCGGGCGCGTGATGGGCGAGCACAAGAGTCCCGGTGATGCATCCGTGCTCTGCCTTCAGGGACGCTTCGTGCTCCGTGCCGGCGACTCGCGAACCGAGCTCGGACCAGGTGACCTGGTGGCGGTGCCACCGCAGCGGCACGACCTCGAGGCGCTGGAGCCGTGCGTTCTCCTGCTGACGGTCGCACTGCACTGACCTGGCATCGACGTGCGCGACCGCGGCGGGCCGCACCACGCCGGCGACGCCCGGTCAGTCGGTGTCTTCGGCCCCGAGGGCGAAGGCGGCCTCGAGGTCGTGCTTCGAGAACGTCCGGAACGCGATGTGGGTCTCGGTCCGCAGCACCCCTGGCACCTTGTTGAGCCGGTCGGCGACCACGTCGGCCACCTCCTGATGCTCGCGCACGCGCACCATGGCGACCAGGTCGATCTCGCCGGTCACGGAGTAGACCTCGCTGACCGCGTCGAGCGCCGCGATCTGCTCGGCGACTTCGGGGATGCGCGCGACCTCGGCCTGGACGAAGACGATCGCGGTGATCACGTGGCCTCCTCCGCAGCGGTACGGTCCGCGGCGAGACTACCGGTGGCCGGTGCGCGACGAACTCAGCGCATGGTCCCGACGTCGTACCGGCCCGGCTGTGGCGGTGGCGCCGGGCCACGGCCCAGGGCGAGTGCGAACAGGAATCCGGCGACGAAGCCGGCCAAGTGTGCGACGTACGCGACCTCTCCGGCGGCCATTCCGGGGCCGAGGCTGTAGACGGCCTGCACCGCGAACCAGGTGCCGAGGACCAGCCAAGCCGGCATGGGCAGCGGGATGAACAGCAGGAACGGCACGAGGCTGATCACCCGCGCCCGCGGGTACCACGCCAGATAGGCGCCGAGTACCCCGGCGATGGCTCCCGAGGCGCCGACGAGTGTGGCGCGCGAGTCGGCGTCGGTGAACGCGTAGGCGTAGGTGGCCGCAATGCCGCACGCAAGATAGAAGAGCAGATACCGGATCCGGCCGAGCCGGTCCTCGACGTTGTTGCCGAACACGGCGAGGAACAACATGTTGCCCAGCAGGTGCGCCCAGCCGCCGTGCAGGAACATCGCCGAGACCGCCGACAGCACCGGGAGCTTGTCGAAGTCTGGCGGCACCAGCTGGCACGCAGGGTCGCCGGCCGGATTCAGGACCGCAGGCCCGACCACGAGCGGCAGTTGGTCGCCAGTCGTCAGCTCGAGGGGGATCGCTGCCCACCGGTCGAAGAACGCCTGGACCGAGCACAACGCCTCGGTGCCGGCGTCGCCGAGGCCGCCGAGCCCCAACGGGCTGACCAGGAAGACGGCGATGTTGACGGCGACGAGCGCCCGGGTGACATAGGCAGGCCTGCGGGTGGGGTTCCGGTCGTGGATCGGGATGACCACCCGGAGATCATCCCTCAGCAGGAGCGGGCGGGAGCCGTCGGTCCGCGACCAGGGCCAAACCAGCACAGGGACGCGTTGATCGTCACGTCAGCGAACCGGTCGTAATGACCGGCGGTCGTCGAACGGGCGGGCGGCACGGTCGCCGAGCCCGGCTGCTGCGACCAGGCCGGCGAGCCCGCCTGCGCCGCCGGCCGGCAATGCCCAGACCCCGTCGATCTCGACCAGGCGGGTGCCCGGGACATCGAGCCAGCGCAGAACGCACTCGGTCTCTTCGACGGTGGCGGCCGGCAGCGGCGGGGGTGCGGGCACGACGGTCTCGGCGGTGGCGACGAGCGCGTCGAGGTAGGGGCGTGGGTGCGCACCGGGCGGCGTGGCAGCGGCGGCGGCCAACCGGCCGTGCCGCACGACGTGCAACTCCCACCCGCCGGCCTCGAGCCGGCGGGCGGCGGCCAACTGCGGCACGGCGGCGAGGGCGGCGATCCGCTGGGCGCGGGCGGCGGTGCGGACGAACGTCGACATGCGATCGCGGTGGACCGCGGCCTCCTCGTACCGCTGGGCGCCGGCGAGCAACTCGATGCGGGCCAGCAGGCGGCCGACGAGGTCGCGGGGATCGGCGGTGAAGGCCAGCCGGACGGCGTCGGCGTGGTGGGCGTACGCGGCGACCGTCTCGCCGCCCTCGCACGGTGCGCCGCAGCGTCCCATCTCGGCCAGGGCGCAGGCCGACCGGTGCCGCGTCGGCGAGAGCCGCTCGGTGCATTGCCGGATCGGCACTGCCTCGTGGACGGCGGTCATGGCAGCCTCCGCCAGCCGGCGCGAGCCGAACGGGCCTAGGTACGTCGCGCCGTCGGGCTTGACCTCACGGACCAACGAGAGCCGCGGGAAGGGTTCGACTGTGAGCTTGAGCCAGGTGGCGCGTTCGGGGAAGCGCGAGCGGCGGTTGTACCGGGGCTTGCGCGCTGCGATGAGGCGCAGCTCACGCACCTCGGCCTCGAGTGCGGTGGCGCAGGTGATGCCCGTGACGGTCTCGGCGATGGCGACCATCTCGGTCATGCGGGTGCGGGTTTCGGACGCCGTGAAGTAGGTGCGCACGCGCGAGCGCATGTCTTTGCTCTTGCCGACGTAGAGTGCGCCACCCTGGGCGTCGACGAACAGGTAGACCCCGGGGGCGTGTGGCAGGCCCTCGGCGAGGTAGCGCTTGCGCCGCTGGGCCGGTGTGACGGTGCTCTGCCAGGTGACGAGCTCGTCGACGGTGTGGACCCCGACGTTGCCCAACCGCTCGATCAGTCCGTGCAGAACGTCGACGGTGGCGCGGGCATCGTCGAGGGCCCGGTGGGTGGGCATGGTGGTGGCGCGGAAGATGCGGGCAAGCGTCGAGAGCCTGCAGTCGTGAGCTTCGTCGCGCGCGAGGACGCGGCGGGCCAGCCGGGCGGTGTCGAGCACGCGCGGCCGCGGCCAGGGATGGCCCAGCCGCTCGCATGCGGTCTTGAGGAAGCCGATGTCGAACGGCGCGTTGTGGGCGACCAGGACGCAGCCGTTGGCGAACTCGAGGAAGGCAGGCAGCACCGCCTGGACGCGCGGAGCCGTGGCCACCATCGTGTCGGTGATGCCGGTGAGCACCGCGACGAAGGGCGGGATGGGCATGCCGGGGCTGACGAGGGTCTGGAACTCGCCGAGCACCTCGCCGCCGCGCACCTTGACCGCGCCGACCTCGGTGATCTCGCTGGCGGCCGGCGAGCCTCCCGTGGTCTCGAGGTCGACGACGACGAAGGTGGTGGCGACCAGTGGATCGCCGAGCTCGTCGAGGGTGCCCTGGACGGCGATCATCGGCGAGCTCACATGACCGACGCTAGGCACCACGTCCGACATGCCTGGGACGACGCGCCGCGGCTGTCCCCTCCACCCCGGTGATCACGTCGACTCTGCCGCCCTCGGACGTAGCAAAGTCGACATGATCACCGGGTTAGGCTGGACGTCGAGGTGGGACAAGGAGGGGCCATGGCCGTGCCGATGCCGACGCCGGCGACCCGGTGGCGCTGCTCGCAATGCGGCAACCTGACCCGGTTCGACGTCGTGCGCTCGAGCCGGGTGCGTGAGTTCGTCCACTTCGATCTCGCCGGCGAGCCCCGGGTCGAGGAGACCGAGGTGCTGGCCCAGACCGTCGAGCAGGTGCACTGCCGCTGGTGTGCGGGCACGGACACCGTCGAGGTCGTGCAGCGCCTCGACGCCGCTGCCGGCAGCGGTTCCGGCGACCCCCAGCCGGGCCGGGACCAGAGCGCAGACACCCGGTGACCTCGCTGCCCGAGCCCGTCCGCCAGCGCGTCGTGACCCTGGCCGCCGACGTGCTCGGAGGTCTGGGTCCCGACGAGACCCCACAGTCGCTGAAGGCCGTCGCCCGCTTCACGACGGCCAAGCGGGCCAAGCTCGGCGGCGCGGCCATAGCCGCTGCGCTGGAATCGGACCGGGTGTTCCGCCGCCGCGTGCTCGAGGCGGCCCGGACCGCCAATCCGGGACTGGTCGAGGCCATGTCGTCGGGCCCGCCACCACCGGCGGCCGATCCGGTCGACGTCGCGACTGTGGCCTTCCTGCTCCGCCCGGAAGGCTGGACGGACCTGGCTGCCGCAGCCGGGGACTCGGCCCGCCGGGCCGGAGATGAGGCCCGGGTCGCCCGCGACACCGCCGCGGCCGTGCGGCTGCGGGAGCAGCTGTCGGCGCTGCGGGCCGTGGCGCGCGAGGGCCGCGAGCGATCGAAGGCCGAGATCGACCGGCTCAAGGCCGAGAACGCGACGCTGCGGCGGCGGCTGAACGAGGCGCGGACGCAGGCTGCGGCGGAGGAGGAGGCCGGGCGCACGGGGGCGGCCGAGTCGGTCCGAGCCGTGGAGGTCGCCGAGTCGGGCCGGGCCAGCGCCGAGGCCGAGGCCCGACGGCTGCGCGCACGGCTGGCCGAAGTCGAACAGGCTCTGGAGGGAACGCGCCGGGCCGGCCGCGAGGGCCGCAGCCTCGAGACGGCGCGGCTGGGGCTACTTCTCGACACGCTGGCCGAGGCCGCCGCGGGGCTGCGCCGCGAACTGGCTCTGCCTGCGTCGGCGCTCCGCCCTGCCGACACGGTCGACGCGCTGGAGCCGGGACCGACTTCGGGTGGCGGCCGGCCCGGCGACGATCCGGCATCGCTGAGCGACCTGCTGTCCCTGCCGCAGGCCCATCTGATCGTCGACGGATACAACGTCACCAAGAGCGCGTGGCCGACGATGCCGCTGGAGGCGCAGCGCACCCGGCTCGTCCAGGGCCTGGCGGCGCTGGCGGCGCGCACCGGCGCGGAGGTCACCTGCGTCTTCGACGGCGCCGACGTCGTGGCGCCTGCGGTCTCGGCCGGGCCCGGCGTACGGGTGCGGTTCAGCCCGCGCGGGCAGAGTGCCGACGAGCTCATCCGCCGCCTGGTCGCGGCCGAGCCCTCCGGTCGGGTGGTGACCGTCGTCTCCTCCGACCGGGAGGTGGCCGACGGCGTACGCAGCAGCGGCGCCCGGGCCGTCGAGTCGGCCGCGCTGATCGGCTTGCTGAGCTGACCCCCGCCTGCGCACTTGTGGCGGGTTGGACACGCCTCGATCGCGCTGAGACGTGTCCAACCGGCCACAAGTTGGTCACGAGGGATGTGATCGCGCGGCGCAGCGTGCCGCTCTGTTGTCGGACCCTGTCTCTACTGTCACCGGAAGTAGGCGGCGCAACGCCCGGCCGCACCGAGCGTGGAGGCTGACGATGCTCATCGACTGTGATCGCTGTGAGGCCCGCGGCCTGGCCTGTTCCGACTGTGTCGTCTCGGTCCTGCTGGGCATGCCCGAGCACGGCGCTGACCTCGACGGTGCAGAGCAGCGGGCCATCGGGGTGCTGGCCGAAGCCGGCCTGGTGCCCCCTTTGCGGTTGGTGGTGGACGACAGGACGGATGACCGCAATGACGAAACGGCGCCCGGGAACTTGCCGGGTGCACGGTCGGCTGGTTAGCCTGCGGCGCGGTGCCTGTTTCCCCTGGCGGCCGATAAGGCCGGCAAACAGGCGCCCCGCCGAGTCCGGCCAGACCGCAGTCGACGCCGGAGCCGGGGACCCATGTTCCCGGGGTGAATCGGGTGCCTAGGTGCGCCCGTAGGGCCAACTTCCCGGCCCGAACCCGACAGCTCACCCGGTAGGCGGTGGAGGAAGAAGGGACACGCGTGCCCGAGCGCGCCCGCCGGAACACCAGTCCTCGCCGTACCATCGTCGCCTTGTGCACTGCCGCCGTCACCGGTGTCGGCGGGCTCATGCTGGCACCGACCGGGTACGCGGACCCCACACTCACCCTGGACGAGGTCAAGACCCAGGTCGACGACCTCAACCACAAGGCCGAACAGGCCGCCGAACGTTACAACGCCGCCACCGACGAGCTGACCGAGATCCAGCGCCGGCTCGAGAGCGCGGAGGCCAACGTCGAACGGCAGCAGGTGAGGGTCGGCGAGCTCACGGCCGAGATGGGCGGCTTCGCCGCGGCCAGCTACCGCGCCGGCGGCATCGATCCGACGCTGAGCGCGCTGATGGCCTCCGACCCGGGCGAATTCCTGGCTCGCGCGTCGGTCGTCGACGCATTCGCCAACCAGCAGGCCGACCAGCTCGCCACCGTCGCCGCCGAGCGTCGGCGGCTCGAGCAGGACAGGCTGCTGGCCGACGAGGAGCTCGATCGGCTCAAGGCTGTCGAGGCCGAGCTGGCCGAACAGAAGGCCACCGTCGAGAAGCACCTCGCCGACGCCCAGCGGTTGCTCGACAGCCTCGAGGCCGAACAGCAGGCCGCCCTGGAGGCCGAGCAGGCCGAACGCGCCCGGGCCGCCGCCGCCGAGCAGGCCAGCCGTGGTGGCGGTCACGAGAGCGAAGAACTTCCCGACGTCCCCGCGTCGGGTCGGGCGCAGGTCGCGGTCGACTTCGCGCTGGCCCAGCTCGGCGAGCCCTACGCGTGGGGCGGCACCGGCCCAAGTTCCTGGGACTGCTCCGGCCTGACGATGAAGGCCTGGGCGCAGGCGGGCGTCTCTCTGCCCCGATCGTCCAGCGCCCAGATCGGCGTCGGCTCGCGCGTCTCGAAGAGCCAGCTACAGCCCGGCGACCTGGTGTTCTTCTACAGCCCGATCAGCCATGTCGGCATCTACCTGGGCAACGGCCAGGTCGTGCACGCGACGCATCCCGGCGACGTCGTCAGCGTCGACCCGATGTCGTACATGCCGTTCTCCGGCGCAACCCGTCCCGGCTGACCGGTCCTGCCGACGCGCCCGCGGGCTGTGCCCCGCACCTACGATCGACGGGTGAGCACGAGGAGGGCGCCTGTGACAGGCGCCCTCCTTCGCGTCCATGCCGGACGGCTTCTCACGACGGCCGCCTGCGTCGTCGCTCTCGTTGTCGCCGGTTGCTCGCAACCGGGACGGGTCGCCACCGATCGGCCCGAGCAGGCGGCGCGGGTGGCACCCGATTCCGTTGCGGAAGCCACCACGGCCGAGGCCGAGGACACCGTCCGGGCGGTGCTCGACCAGCGCGCCCGCGCCTGGCGGACCGGTGACGGAAAGGCCTGGGCAGCCACTGTCGACGGCGTCGTGCAGGACCAGGCCGGCGTCTTCGGCGCGCTCGGCCGGTTGCGCCTGGACCGCTGGGCTGAGGAGCTCACCTCGATCCGGCCCGGCTCGCACGGCTCTTGGCGCGCGGAGGTGCTCGTCCGGTACCGGTTCGCTGGTGACCGGCAGGACGCGCTCGCCCGTGCGGTACTGGACCTCTCGCCCGGGCTGCTCGTCCGGGGTTCGACCACGACACCGCTGCCACCGTGGGAGATCGACGACGTCCGAGCCGTGGCCGGCGACAACGCACTCGTGGTCGGCGGGGTCGCGCCCGACGTCCTGCGCCGCTACGCGGACGAGCTCGACCGGGCGGCATCGTCGGTGGGGTCCCTGCTGGACCAGCCCAACCCCCGGGTCGTACTCGTCGTGCCCGCCGACTGGAACCAGGCCCGGCGAATGGTCGGGGTCGGCGCCGCGGCGAACCTGGCGGCGGTCACGACGTCGCTCGAAGCGGCAGGCCTGCCGGCCGGCCCGGTGCGCGTGCTCGCCGATCCCGGTGTGCTGGCCGGCCTCGATCCGCCGACCCGCACCGCTGTGCTCGGGCACGAGGCGTTCCACGTGGCGACGGCGGGGCTCGGCGCGGTCCCCCTGTGGCTGTCCGAGGGGCTCGCCGACTACGCCGGCTACCGCGATTCCGGCATCAGCGTCGAGCGCGCGTCCGCGGGACTCGAGCGGCAGGTACGCCGGGAGGGTGCACCTGCCGAACTGCCCGGCGACGCGGCGTTCGGCGACGCCGGACGGGCCACGCAGGCCTATGAGGGCGCGCACGTCGCCGTGGCCATGCTCGCGGCCGAGCACGGCGACGACCGGATCGTCACCCTGTACCGGACGGTGGCCCGCGACGGCCCGCAGTCACTCGACGCTGCGCTGCGCGACGTTCTCGGCACCGATCTGGCCGCGGTCACGGCCGCGTGGCGCGCGGAGGTGACCTCCGATGCCGGGAGCTGACGGCCGGACCGACGCGGCGCCTTGGATCGTTCTTGCCGTGCTACTGGCGGCGCTGGCTGTCGCTGTCGTCGTCACCACACCGTGGGAAGCGCTGGGCGGAGCACCGGTCCAGCGGGCCGAGCTGGATCGCGACTTCGGCGCGGCCGAGAAGGCCGAGTCCGACGCGTACCAGAGCGAGATCCGCCCGCCTGCCTACCTGGGTCTGGCGGTCGGGTTGGCCGTTCCGGTGGTGCTGGGCCTCACCCCACTCGGCGCCCGACTCGTGGCTGCGGCCGCGCGTCCGTTCGGTGGAGGCTGGGTCTGGCAGGTCCTCGTGGGTGGTCTGGCCGTGCTGCTGGCCGTCCGACTGGCCACACTGGCCTTCTCCGCGTGGGGCGAGTCGGTGCGGCGCGACTACGGGCTGTCGACGCGGTCGTGGGGCGGCTGGGCCGCCGACCTCGCGAAAGGTTTCGGCCTGCAGGTGGCCGGGACCCTGCTCGCCCTGCTCCTCCTCGTCACGCTCGCCCGGGCGCTGCCGCGCTGGTGGTGGGTGGTCGGCGCGGCGGCGGCGGCCGCGCTTGTGGTGGCCCTGTCGTTCGTCTATCCGCTGCTGGTCGAGCCGGTGTTCAACCGCTTCAGCCCGATGGAGGAGGGCAGGTTGAAGACGTCGCTCCTGGAGATGACCGAGGACGACGGCGTGCCGGTCGACGACGTCCTCGTCGCCGACGCCTCGCGTCGCACCAGCACGCTCAACGCCTACGTGTCCGGATTCGGCGCGACCCGGCGGATCGTCATCTACGACAACCTGCTCCACCAGGCACCGGCCGAGCAGGTCCGGACGGTCGTCGCACACGAACTCGGGCATGCGGCCGAGCACGACGTGCGGGACGGCACGCTGCTCGGAGCCCTCGTGGCGGCCGCGGGCGTGTGCGCGCTGGCTGGGCTGCTCGGCTGGCGCTGGCTGCTCACTCGGGCCGGCGCGGACGGCCCGGGCGACCCGCGCGTGCTGGTCGCCGTCCTGGCGATCGTCGGCCTGCTCGGCTTCCTCACCGCACCGCTGCAGGGGCTGGTCAGCCGGCGGATCGAGACGCGTGCCGATGTGCACGCGCTGGACCTCACCCGTGACCCCACGACGTTCGCGCAGATGCAGCGGTCGCTGGCGCTGGCATCGCATTCCGACCTCGACCCGCCGACACTTGCGTTCTTCCTGTTCGCCAGCCACCCCACCGCTCCGCAACGGATCGCGCTGGCCCACAGCTGGGCAGGTCTGCACGAAGTGCCGGAGCCGCCGGATCTCGCTCCTGTGGGAGAGTCTGGCCGATGAGTCGCACGCTGGTCGTCACCAACGACTTCCCAACCCGGCAGGGCGGGATCGAGTCGTTCGTGTACGCACTGGCCGAGCGACTGCCCGCCGACGAGGTCGTCGTCTACACCGCCGCCATGCCCAGCGACCGCGAGTTCGACGCCTTGCTGCCCTTCCCCGTGGTGCGCGACACGGCGTCGATGTTGCTGCCGACACCCGCCGTCGCGCGTCGGACTGCCGACGTGCTGCGCGCCGAGAACTGCGACTCGGTGCTCTTCGGTGCGGCCGCCCCGCTCGGCCTGCTGGCCGACCGGCTCCGCCAGGCCGGCGCTCGGCGGGTCGTGGGGCTGACCCACGGCCACGAGACCTGGTGGGCGAAGGTTCCGGCGGCCCGCCGCGCCCTGCGCCGGATCGGCGACGGCTGCGACGTGCTGACCTACGTCTCGGAGTTCTGTCGGCGTCGCATAGCCACGGCGTTGTCCGACGACGTGGCGGCGCGGATGGTCCGGTTGGCTCCGGGTGTCGACACCCAGGTGTTCCGGCCCGGAGTGGGCGGTGCGGCAATCCGCGAGCGGCTGGACATCGAACCCGGCCGGCCGGTGCTCGTGTCCGTGTCGCGGTTCGTCCACCGCAAGGGCCAGGACGCGCTCATCAAGGCCATGCCACACGTTCTCGACGCCGTGCCCGATGCATTGCTGCTGCTCGTCGGCGACGGTCCTACCCGAGGCCGCCTGGACCGGCTCGTTCGCGACCACGACCTCGCCCGTTCGGTCGTCTTCGCCGGTGCAGTGCCGTGGTCGGAGGCGCCCGGCTGGTTCGACGTCGGTGACGTCTTCGCGATGCCCTGTCACACCCGGATGGGCGGGCTCGAGCCGGAGGCCTTGGGCATCGTCTTCCTCGAGGCGCAGGCCTGCGGCCACCCCGTGTTGGTCGGCGACAGCGGGGGTGCATCCGAGGCCGTGCTGCATGGCGAGACGGGGTACGTCGTCGACCCCTTCAACCCGGTCGCGATCGCCGCCCGGGCCGTCGACCTGCTCTCAGATCTCGACCGCGCCCGGCTGATGGGTGAGAAGGGCCGGGCCTGGGTCGAACGCGAGTGGAGCTGGGAGGAATCCGTCGCCACCTTGCGAGGCCTGGTCGCCGGACCCTCGCCGGATCGCAGCGAGGCCTGAGATGCCAGGCCCGCCGGCCGATCTCGTCGACGAGACCTTCGTCGTGGCCGATCGTGCGCTCATCGCCCGGCGGATAGCCGACCCCGCGCTCTGGCGTGAGTGGTGGCCCGACCTGGGCCTGTCGGTCGTCAACGACCGGGGGCTGGACGGGATCCACTGGTCGGCCGCCGGAGCCTTGTCAGGGACAGCGGAGATCTGGCTCGAGCCGTGGCAGGACGGGGTGATCGTGCACTGGTTCCTCCGCGCAGCCCTGCGCGACGGCCACGGCGACCGGCTTCGGCGCCGCTACGCGACGGCCTTCAAACGCCGGATCCACGCGCTCAAGGACGACCTGGAGCGCGGGCGCCCGGCGGGCGTCCCGCGCGCGCAGAGCTGACCGGTAGTCTCCGCCTCGCCTCCGACGACAGGACACCACATGGCCGAGCAGACCACCGCGAGCATCGGGATCGCCGCTGCAGCGGCCGATGTGATGGCAGTGATCGCCGATCTCGAGGCGTACCCCGAATGGACTGCCTCGGTCCGCGAGGTCGAGGTACTCACGGTGTATGAGGACGACGACCGGCCCGCCGAGGCACGCTTCGTTCTCGATGCCGGTGCGATCAAGGACACGTACACGTTGTCATACGAGTGGGACGACGACGAGCAGGTCCGGTGGACCCTCGTCGAGGGTGGCCTGCTGCGCGGGCTGGACGGCTCCTACACGCTGGAGGAGCTCGAAGACGGCTCCACCGAGGTGACCTACGAACTGACTGTCGACGTCGCGATCCCGATGCTGGGACTCATGAAGCGCAAAGCCGAGAAGATCATCATCAACACCGCGCTCAAGGAGCTGAAGAAGCGGGTGGAGGGCTGAGTGGGCGTCGCCATCGGTGTCGACGTCGGCGGAACCAAGATCGCGGGAGGAGTGGTCGACGACGCCGGATCCATCGTCACCCGGGCTCGCCGCGACACCCCGTCCACCGACCCGCCGGCCATCGTCGACAACATCGTCTCCATCGTCCAGGAACTCCGCCAGAACCGAGCGGTCGACGCCGTCGGCATCGGCTCGGCGGGGTTCGTCGACGCTGCGCGCTCGACCGTCCTGTTCGCACCGAACCTCGCCTGGCGGGACGTACCCGTCCGCGACCTGGTGATGGAGGCGACCCGCCTGCCGGTCGTCGTCGAGAACGACGCCAACGCCGCCGCGTGGGGGGAGTTCCGCTTCGGCGCAGCCGAAGACGTCGACGACATGGTCTGTGTGACCGTCGGCACCGGGATCGGCGGCGGCCTGGTCCTCGACGGCGCGGTATACCGGGGCGCGCACGGTGTCGGCGCGGAGCTCGGCCACATGCGCATGGTGCCCGGCGGGCACATGTGCGGGTGCGGCAACCGTGGCTGCCTCGAGCAATACGCCAGCGGATCCGCGCTCGTCCGTGAGGCGCAGGCGCTGGCGTCGTCGCGCTCGGTGTTCGCGGCCAGGCTGCTCGAACTGGCCGGCGGCGATCCTGAGGAGATCACCGGCCCGATGGTGACCGACGCTGCCCGCGACGGCGACGAGCCGTCCCGCGAGCTGCTGGCCGACCTCGGCCGGTGGCTGGGCGAAGGGCTGGCCTCGTTCGCGGCGGTGCTGGACCCGGCCGTCTTCGTCATCGGCGGCGGCGTCTCGGCGGCCGGCGACCTGCTCGTGGGCCCTGCCGTCGGCGCCTTCCGGCGCAACCTCACCGGTCGCGGCCACCGCCCCGAGCCCGAGATCCGCGTCGCCACGCTAGGCAACGACGCCGGGATCGTCGGCGCCGCCGACCTGGCCCGGATGTGACCGCGCCCGCCCTGCTCATCGATGAGTTCCTGCGGCGGGCCCGGTCTCAATGGGCATGACATCGGAAGCGATTCACGGGAGCGACATGGCAACCACCGACCCGACCGGCACGGTCGACCCGCGATTCGGCGAGGAGGGCGCCGGGCCGACGCCCTGGTCCGAGGTACGCGCGGCGTTGACTGAAGCCGAGCTGTTCTGGCTGTCGACAGTCCGCGTCGACGGCCGCCCGCACGTCACGCCCCTCGTCGGCGTGCTGGTCGACGACGCGCTGCACTTCTGCACCGGCGCCACCGAGCAGAAGGCGAGAAACCTCGAACAGAATCAGCGGTGCACGATCGCCACCGGCAACAACGCCTGGGCGCAGGGACTCGACATCGTGTTCGAGGGTGAGGTGGTCAGGGTCGCCGACGAGGCCCGACTGCAGCAGATCGCGGACATGTACGAGTCGAAGTACGGCAGCGACTGGCATTTCGACGTGAAGGACGGGGCTTTCGACGGCGGCGGCGGACCGGCGCTCGTGTTCGAGGTCCGGCCGTCGGCCGCGTTCGCGTTCGCCAAGGGTCCCCACAGCCAGACTCGGTTCGATTTCGGCGCCTGATCGGTCTCCATCCCGGCGACCGTTCCAACCGGCTGCCGAGCCTGTGTCCGGTCCTACGCTTGGGCACCGTGGTGGATCTTCGCGTCGTCAGCTACAACATCCGTGCCCTCCGGGACGACAGGAGCGCGGTCGTCCGGGTGCTGCGCGGCCTCGACGCCGACGTTGTCTGCATCCAGGAGGCGCCACGGTTCTGGCGATGGCGTTCGCGTTGCGCCGCGCTGGCGCGCGAGTCCGGATTGCTCTACGTCGGCGGCGGCGGAACGACAGGCGGCACGATGATGCTGGCCTCGCTTCGGGTCGACGTCCAGAGCAGCATCGAGTACCGCTTCAGCCGGACCCCGAGCTTGCACATGCGGGGCGCAGTCGCCGCGCGGGTGCACCGGGCCGGCGCATCCCTGGTAGTGGCGAGCGTCCATCTCGGGCTGGACCGGGACGAGAGGGCGCGCCACCGCAATGAACTGGTCGGACTGGTGGACCGGTTCGGGTCCGAGGTCACGGTCGTGGCGGGCGACATCAACGAGCGGCCGGACCAGCCGACCTGGCGAACGATCGCGGCCGAGTTCGCGGACGCGGCCGCCGGGGACGAGACGCCGACCTTCTCGACTGCCGACCCGCGTCGGCGCATCGACGGCGTCTTCGTGCGCGGGCCGGCGCGGGTGACGGCATACCGGATCGCCGACGATCCGGACGTCCTCGTCGCCAGCGATCACCGTCCAGTCGTCGTCGACCTCCGGCTCGAACCCGCTCAGCTGCGGTAGTCGGGCACGAGCTCGAGGGCGAGCTGCTCGAGGAAGAGCCCGATGTCGGTAACGATGCCGCGCGCCTGGGCCGAGCCGCGGTCGGCCAGCTTGGTCACCGTGGCCGGATTGATGTCGACGCAGACCAGTGGGATCGACGCGGGCAGGATGTTGCCGGTGGCGACGGAGTGCAGCATGGTCGCGACCATGATCGCGAAGCCGACATCGTGCAGCTGGGCCCGCATGGCCCGCTGACCCTCGATGACGTTGGTGTAAACGTCGGGCAGCGGGCCGTCGTCGCGCACGGAACCCACGAGCACGAAGTCTTTTCCGTTGGCGACCAGCGCGTGCATGACCCCACCGGTGAGGACCCCCTGGTCGACGGCCGCAGGGATCGAGCCGCAGCTGCGGATGCGGTTGATGGCCCGGATGTGGTGCTCGTGGCCGTGCTCGACACCACGCCCGTGGGCGAGGTCGACGCCGAGCGATGTCCCGTACAGGGCGGACTCGATGTCGTGTGTCGCGATCGCGTTGCCGCCGAACAGCACGTCGACGTACCCGGTCCGCACCAACGCCACCATGGCCGGAGCGGCGCCGGTGTGGACGACCGCCGGGCCGGCAACCCAGAGGATGCGGCGCCCCTCGGCCTTCACCGACCGCATCTGCTCGGCGATCTGGCGGACCAACAACGCCTGCGGCTTCTCCGACGACACCTCGGAGTTCATGAACTCGAAGGCCTTCTCGCCCGCCTCGGGCCGGGGTACCCGGCGGACGCGTACACCGGCGGCGCCGCACACGACGCGCTGGCCGGCGTGGATCTCACTCACCGGGATCGTGCGCACCCGGGTGCGCCCGGCGTCGTCCCACACCAGTAGGCCGCAGTCCATCTCAGGCTGTTCGACCTCGATCCACGTGCCGCCGAGCCGGACCACGGTGTCGAGGTTGGTGGTCGAGTAGAAGTCGTCGGGGAAGACGCCGTCGCGCTCCACCTCACGGGTCAGCGCCTCGCCGGGATCGACCAGGTTGACGCCGTGCGTCTGGAGCCGCATGAGCAGGCGGGCCAATGCCTGGCTGTCGGCCGCCGAGACGGTGATCTTGGCGTGGGACTCGCGGTTTGCCTCGCGCCCGACGTCGAGGCTGTCGATGGAGAAGTCGGCTCCGTACTCGCCGATGTCGTCGAGGATGCGGGAGAGAAGTCCGGAGTCGACCAGGTGGCCGGTCAGCTCGACGGTTTCGCTGGCCTGCATCGCGCCTCCCGCGCCCGGATTGTCAGACAACTGCGCCGTCGTCGGGATCGTAGGGGTCGCGCCCCCGCATGCGCGCGACCAGGGTGACGAACCCGCCCACCAGTGCGCCGGCGGCGAGCACCGTGAGCCACGAGGGCAGCCGCCAGCCGAGCGCGACCGCGAGAACGAGGAACACCGGGGCGCCGAGCACGCCTGCCCAGGCCAGCCGCGAGACGCGGTCACCGCGAGGCAACGGCGGCGGGGGAGGAGGGACGAAGTGCTCGTCCGGATCGGGACGCCCGGGCGGCGGCTCCGGCCCGGCGCTCGGCGCTCCGGCCGGGAGGGCGTCGTCGCCGTGTTCCGCGGGGTCCACGGCGACGTCGTCCGCCACGTCCTCGGCCGCGGGCCATCTGGGGGTCTCCTCGCCGGGCGAGGCGTGGAACGCCTCGACCAGGTCGGCCCACGCCTGATCGTCCTCGCGCGACACCGCTACCCACCCTCCCGGGTGGCGTGCTCGAGGCGTCGGATGAGGTCCAGCGACCCCGCGAAGATCGTCTCGGCACCATAGTCGAGCGTCGCGACGTGGTAGCAGTCGGGCAACGTGACGACCGTGACGTCCGTCGACGACACCCGCGCGGTGATGAGCCCGACGCTGGTCGCATCGACGACGTGGTCCTGGCTGCTGCGGTAGATCAACATAGGCTGAGTGACCCGGGGGAGATCCGCGACGACGAGCTTCCAGAGTTGGGTGAGCGAGTGGAGGGCGCGCAGCGGGTTGCGGTCGTAGGCGATCTCGTCCTGGCCGGGCTTGGCGATGTCGCCGGACAACGCGGACATGGACGGCACGACCCGGTGGAGCAGGGGCAGCGCGCGTAGCCTTCGGTCACGGCTTGCGATCGCCGGGTTGACAAGCACGAGCCCGCTGATCGCGTCGCCGTAGGCCTGCGCGAGACGCAGCGCGAGGCAGCCTCCCATCGACAGCCCACCGACGACCACCTGGTCACAGCGCTCCCGCAGCCCGAGCATGGACCGCTCGACGGCCGCGTACCAGTCCGGCCAGCGCGTGGCGTTGAGCTCCTGCCAGGTGGTGCCGTGACCTGGGAGCAGCGGCACCTCCACGGTGAGCCCTGCGGCCGCCAGGTGCTCGGCCCACGGGCGCAACGATGCCGGCGATCCGGTGAGGCCGTGGCAGAGCAGTACACCGGTCGGCCCACCGTCGTGGCGATAGGGCTCGGCTCCGGGCACGATCGGCACTGCGGTCTCCTGGGCTGAGTCGTGAGGGTGTCAGCGGCATCGTCGCACGGCTCGCGCGGACCGGTCGACCGGAGGCGTTCGAGTAGTGTTCGCCCGTGTTCTACTGGTTCCTCAAGCGGGTGATCCTGGGCCCGATCCTGCGTGTCGTCTACCGACCGTGGGCCGAGGGCCTCGAGCACGTACCGGCGACCGGGCCGGCCATCGTGGCGAGTAACCACCTGTCCTTCTCCGACTCTTTGTTCATGCCCCTCGCTGTGCCGCGCCGGGTGACGTTCCTGGCCAAGAGCGACTACTTCACGGGCCGCGGTCTCAAGGGGTGGCTCACGCGTGTCTTCTTCCGCGGCGTCGGCCAGGTGCCGATCGACCGTTCGGGCGGCAAGGCCAGCGAGGCCGCGATCGGAGCGGGGCTCAAAGTTCTCCGCCGGGGCGACCTGCTCGGCATCTACCCGGAGGGGACGCGCTCGCCTGACGGCCGGCTCTACCGGGGCAAGACCGGCGTGGCGCGCATGGCCCTGGAGGCCAAGGTTCCAGTCATCCCGGTCGCGATGATCGACACCGAGAAGATGCAGCCACCCGGCCGCTTGATCCCGCGCATCATGCGGCCCGGCGTCCGCTTCGGGAGGGCGCTGGACTTCAGCCGGTACGAGGGCATGGAGGAGGACCGCTATGTCCTTCGATCGGTCACCGACGAGATCATGTACGCACTGATGGAACTGTCCGGCCAGGAGTACGTCGACATCTACGCGCAGCGCGCCAAGGCCGAGATCGTCGCAGCCAAGAAACACAAGACCCTCCCTCCCGACGCTCAGCAGGAGGAGTAGACCTGAACCGCGAGGGTGACGGTTCCGAACGAGCCGTCAGCCGGCTGGCTGGCCGATGTCGGCGAGCATATCGGCGTACCACCGCACCGCCGGGTCGAAGCGTTTGCCGCCCTTGATGCGGTCGAACTCGATCGCCCGTAGCTGCCCGCCCTGGTCCTCGTCCTGTCCGACGACCCCTGCCTCGCCGCTGAGGGCGCACTCGACGGCGAAGTCGGTGAAGGTGTGGATCAGTTGGAGGTCGTCCGCGTTGGCGGCGGCGGAGCGGCTGAAGTACCCGCTCTTCTGCACCATGACCTTCTCGGCGCCGAGACGCCCGGCGAACTGGTTCGCGAACCACGCTCCCGGGTTGACATTGTCCAGCTGGACGTGGCCGAACGGGTCGCGCGGCACCTCCTCGCCGGCCTCCTCGAGTTCGGCGACGATCGACTCGACACCCGCCCCCTCGGACAGGAAGAGGTTGACGCATCCGATCTCGTCCATGACCGCGCGCAGCCGGTCGGCCTCGGCGTCGACGCCCAGGTGGACCTCGGGGACATAGGCGCCGTGCACGTCCCAGCGCCGGGGATCCAGGCCGATCCCCGGGTTCCACTCCTGGTCGGACAGCCACGCGCGGTACACGCGGGCGGTGGCCGCTGTGAGCCACCCGCAGTTCCGGCCCATGACTTCGTGGACGATGAGCATCCGCGGGTTGGACGAGTGCTCGGCCACAATGTTGCGGGCGAACAGGGCGCCTTGCTCAGCGGCGGTCCACGCGCCCATGCTCTGCCGGATCGGCACGATGTCGTTGTCGACGGTCTTGGGCAGCCCGACCACGGTCAGGGCGTATCCGTGCTGGTCGAGGTAGGCGGCCAGTTCGGCGGCGGTCGTGTTGGTGTCATCGCCGCCGATCGTGTGCAGGACGTCGACGCGGGCGCGGGTGAGCTGGTCGGCGGCGATCGCCAGCGGATCCTGGCCCTGCTGGATCAGGCCCCGCTCCACTGCATCGGCGACGTTGGTGAGCTTGACCCGGCTGTTGCCGAGCGGACTGCCGCCGAAACGGTGCAGCAGGTGTGCACGCTCGCGGACCTCGGGTGTGACCTCGACCGACCGCCCGGTGAGCAGACCCGCGTACCCATCGAGATACCCGATCAGCTCGACCTCGGTGGCGACCTGCGTGTAGCGCTCGATCAGCCCACCGACGGCGGAGGAGAGGCAAGGGGCGAGACCTCCGGCCGTGAGCATCGCGACCTTGTGGACTGTCATGATGTGGACCTCTCGTGCATCAGTGGACGAAGCGCACGGCGTCGTGCATCGGGCCCGGACACCCTACCGAGCAGCCGGTCCGCGTCCCAGCCGTGCCGGGCGTACGCGCGTGCGGTCCGTGGGTCGGGAGCGCCGCCACAACGGCGGGCCTACTCTTGGCCGGGTGACCGCGACCCGCGACTCCGAGCTGTTTGCAGAACTCGCCGCCGCCATCGGCGCGCTGCCGGCGGCACAGCAGCCGCCCTGGCCGGACGCCGCCGCCGCCGCCTCGGCGGTCGACCAGTTGTGTGCCATGCCCCCGCTGGTCTTCGCGGGCGAGTGCGATCTGCTGCGGCAGCGACTGGCTGCGGTCTCGCGCGGCGAGGCGTTCCTGCTTCAGGGCGGCGACTGCGCCGAGACCTTCGACGGTGTGTCCGCAGCCAACGTGCGGAACAAGCTCAAGACGCTGCTGCAGATGGCCGTCGTGCTCACCTACGCCGCGAGCGTGCCAGTGGTGAAGGTGGGCCGGATCGCCGGTCAGTACGCGAAACCGAGGTCGCGTCCCGCCGAAACCCGCGAGGGCGTGACGTTGCCCGCCTACCGGGGCGACAGCATCAACGGGTTCGAGTTCTCGCGGCCCGCACGCGAACCCGACCCCGCCCGGATGGTCAGGGCCTACCACGCGGCCGCGGCGACGCTGAATCTGACGCGCGCGTTCGTCGGCGGTGGTTATGCAGATCTCCGACAGGTGCACGCGTGGAACACCGATTTCGTCCGCACGTCGCCGGCGGGGCTGCGATACGAACGGCTAGCCGGTGAGATCGAGAAGGCGCTGTCGTTCATGCGTGCGATCGGCGCCGACCCGGCACAGCTGCACACCGTGGAGCTCTTCGCGAGCCACGAGGCGCTGCTGCTCGACTACGAACGGGCCCTCACGCGCGTCGACTCGCGAACGGGGGCACCATATGCCGTCTCGGGACACCTGCTCTGGGTCGGCGAGCGCACCCGGCAGCTCGGCGGCGCGCACCTGGAGTTCGCCGCCCGCATCCGAAACCCGGTCGCCGTGAAGCTGGGCCCGACCTGCTCGCCCGAGGACGTGCTGGCAATCGGCGAGCGGCTCGACCCCGAACGCGAGCCGGGCCGGCTGACGCTGGTGACGCGGATGGGGGCGGGCCGGATCCGTGACGTGCTGCCTCCGCTGGTCGAGAAAGCCACTGCGAGCGGACTGGTCGTCTCCTGGGTCTGCGACCCCATGCACGGCAACACCTACGAGGCTCCCAGCGGACACAAGACGCGCCGGTTCGACGACGTCATCGACGAGGTCCGCGGCTTCTTCGAGGTACACCGGGCCCTGGGCACGGTGCCTGGCGGCCTCCATGTCGAACTGACCGGCGACGACGTCACCGAGTGTGTCGGCGGTGGCGACCCGATCGCCGAGGACGGGCTGGGCGATCGCTACGAGACGGTCTGCGACCCGCGTCTCAACCGCACCCAGTCGCTGGAGCTCGCCTTCCTGGTGGCCGAACTGCTGGAGGCACGTAGCTGGCAGTCAGGTGACTCTTAGGCCGACGATCTCGACGAGCTTCTCGACCGCTCGGAAGTCGTCGGGATTCCGCGTGAAGATTGCGAGTTTCGTCTGACCGCAGGCCTGCCCGGCCTTCTCCTAGAGTTCGGGCGTGGCAATCGACCTGCGAAGCGACACCGTGACCCGCCCAACCCGGCCGATGCTCGACGCGATGGCGGCGGCCGACACCGGTGACGACGTCTACGGCGAGGACCCGACCGTCCAGGCGCTCGAGGAGCGGGTCGCGGGCCTGCTCGGCCACGAGGCTGGCCTGTTCACCGTCACCGGGTCAATGGCCAACCTGCTCGGCGTGCGCACCCACGTCGGACCGGGCCAGGAACTGCTCTGCGAGTCGCAGGCGCACGTCGTGCGTGCCGAACTCGGCGGCCACGCCGTCTGGCACGGCGTGACGACCCGCACCTGGTCTCACCCACGCGGTCACGTCGACCTCGACGCGATCGCCCGGATGCTCGCACCCGACGCCGGGCCCTACCTCGTGTCCACGGCGGCCGTCGCCGTCGAGAACACGCACAACTTCGCCGGCGGCACGGTGCAGTCGCTGCCCGACCTGCGCGAGCTGCGCAGGCTGGTCGACGGCACGGGGGTGCGACTGCACCTCGACGGGGCCAGGTTGTGGAACGCCCACGTCGCCTCCGGCGTCGCGCTGGACGCCTACGGGAGGCTGTTCGACTCGGTGTCGGTCTGCCTGTCGAAGGGCATGGGCGCGCCGGTCGGGTCGGTGCTGGTCGGCACCGCGGACGCGATCGGCCAGGCGCGGCAGTGGCGGAAGCGAATGGGCGGTGGATGGCGCCAGGCCGGTGTGCTCGCCGCTGCGGGTCTGTACGCGCTGGACCATCACCTCGACCGGCTCGCCGACGACCATGCGAACGCGCGGTCGCTGGCCGATCTCGTCGCGGACTCGGGGGTCGTCGACCCGGCGGACGTCGAGACGAACATCGTCCAACTCGACCTGTCGGGGCTGTCGGTGGACACCGGTGACCTGGTCCGGCGCGCCCGCGACGAGGGCATTCTCATCAGCGCCGTGGCACCCAGGGTCATCCGCCTGATCACACACCTCGACGTCACGGCGGATGACTGCCGCAAGGCAGGGGAGACGTTGTCCCGCCTGCTCGGCTGACGGACTACTTGACGCGGCGCCGTTCTTCCCTCACTATTCCTACCAACTTACTTGCAAATGGTGGTGAGGGGGCCTGATGCCGACTCTCGTTCTGCTCGGACTCGTCGGGCTGGCCGCGCAACTCGTGGACGGCAGCCTGGGCATGGCGTACGGCGTCACGTCGACGACGCTGCTGCTGGCGATCGGCACCAACCCGGCGGCGGCGTCCGCCACCGTGCACCTCGCGGAGATCGGCACAACCTTGGCATCCGGGCTCTCGCATTGGCGGTTCGGCAACGTCGACTGGAAGGTGGTCCGCCGGATCGCCGTCCCCGGGGCGATCGGGTCGTTCGCCGGAGCGACGTTCCTCTCGAAGCTGTCGACGGAGACGGCGGCGCCGATCATGTCCGGGATCCTGCTCGCGCTCGGCCTCTACATCCTGATCCGGTTCACGATGCGCGGGGTCCCGCGGCGCAACCTGGGCAAGCCTGTGCGCCGGCGGTTCCTGGGCCCGCTCGGTCTGGTGGCAGGCTTCGTGGACGCCACCGGTGGCGGCGGCTGGGGCCCGGTCGGCACACCGGCGCTGCTCGCCAGCGGCCGGATGGAGCCGCGCAAGGTGATCGGTTCGATCGACACCAGCGAGTTCATCGTCGCGGTCGCGGCCAGCATCGGCTTCCTGATCGGGCTGGGCTCGGAGAACATCGACTTCTCGTGGGTCGTCGTGCTGCTGGCCGGTGGCGTGATCGCCGCTCCGGTCGCCGCCTGGCTGGTGCGCCACGTCCCGCCGCGGATACTGGGCTCTGCGGTCGGCGGCGTGATCATCCTGACGAACGCCCGGACCATCATGAACAGCGACTGGGTCGACGCCGCTGGCGGCGTACGCAGCCTGGTCTACGTCGTGACAACGGCGGCATGGGTGGCCGCCCTCGCATACTCCGTCCGGGCCAATCTGAACGAGCGCGAGGTCGAACAACTCGAGCTGAGAGTGTCGGGCGACGAACCGCGCGACCCTGAGCCGGTCGCCTGATCCGCAGTCGCCTCGGCTCCGTCAGCGCACGGCGGCGAGGCGTTGAGCGGGCCGACGCCCGACCAACGGCGGCAGCCGCCGAACGGCAGAGGCGAGTTCGCGCAGGTCGGCGCCGACCAATGCCTGGGCGCCGTCGACAAGCGCCTCCTCGGGAGCCGGGTGGACGTCGACAAGGATGCCGTCGGCTCCGACGGCGATCGCGGCTCGCGCCAGCGGCAGGACCAGGTCGCGCCGGCCGCCCGAGTGCGACGGGTCGACCATGACCGGCAGATGCGACAGTTGCTGGACCACCGGCACGGCTGCGATGTCGAGGGTGTTGCGGGTGGCGGTCTCGAAGGTGCGGATGCCCCGTTCGCACAGCACGATGTCGAGGTTGCCGCGCTGGGCGACGTACTCGGCGGCCATCAGCCACTCCTCGATGGTGGCCTGCATGCCGCGCTTGAGCAGCACCGGCAGCTGGGCCCGACCGACCGCCTGCAGCAGCGCGTAGTTGTGCATGTTGCGGGTACCGACCTGGAGCATGTCCGCGTAGGACGCCACGAGCGGGACGTCGTGTGCGTCGAGGACCTCGGTGACAACGGGAAGGCCGGTCGCTTCACGCACCTCGGCCAGAATGCGCAAGCCCTGCTCGCCCAGGCCCTGGAAGGCGTAGGGCGATGTGCGCGGCTTGAAGGCGCCGCCGCGCAGCAGCGTAGCGCCGGCGGCCTTGGCCATCTCGGCCGCTTCGAAGGTCTGCTGGGCCGACTCGACCGCGCACGGACCCGCGACGAGCGTGAACGTGCCTGGCCCGATGGGAACTCCGCGCTCGGCGCCGCCGACGACGACGGTGCTCCGGCCGGGGTGGTTGTGCAGGCTGACCAGCTTGTACGGCGTGGACACCCGGATCACGTCGGCGACGCCGGCCATGCCCCGCAGGTTGAGGGCACGGAACTCGTCGACGTCGCCGACCAGGCCGATAATGGTGCGGCTGATGCCGCGGCTGACGAACGCGTCGCCGCCGGCCTCGCGGACCCTGGCCACGACGGCGTCGACGTGCTCGCCGCTCGCGGCCGGCTCCATGACCACGACCACCGGGATTCCCCTCCTCGACGTCGGGGAATCGACAGTAGTCTCGGCCGCCCATCGGTCCGATTCATATCCGGGGGGCAAGATGGTTTGTTACGAACACGTCACCGCACCGAATCCGATGCGGCATTCCCTTGGCCACCGTCATCGTCGGCCGTCTCGCGGGCGCGCCGGTCGACGAGCATCCCGATGCCGTCGAGCACCCGGTGCAGGCCGAACTTGGCGTCGTCGTCGGAGTACTCCGACGGTTCGTCCCAGGCTCCCGCAACGACCGAGGCGTGCACGGCGGGAAGCGCGCCGGGTCGATGAGCCGGCGGAGCAGGTCGCCGTAGGAGGGCGGCGGCGCTGCCTCCACGTCTTCAGGACCCGTCGCCGAGATCAGGTCGACGGCGAGCCGTGCCTCGGTGAGCGCGTACGACGCGAGCAGGCCGACGACTGCCACCTTTTCCGACTCGGTCAGGCTCGTGACCGACATGATCCGCAAGCCCAGCTCGATCCACGCTACTTGTCCCGGTGTCAGCGGCGGACCGGTTAGGGGGATCTGCAAGATCCAGGAGTGCTGACGCAGAACCCTGATCTGTTCCCATGTCCACCACTCGAGCGCCGGGCGCCACTCCTGCCCTTCGGGTCCGGTCGAGGTCGGCTCGCTCACCACGGCGTCGGCCATCAGGGACAGCAGATCGTCCTTGCTCTCCACGTAGCGGTACAGCGACATCGGCGTGAATCCGAACCTCGCCGCGAGTACGTCCACTACGTGGTGCCGGGGATCATCCTGCTCTGCGCCGGTTACGGCGCCTCGACGACGGCGGTGAGCGTGAGCGCCGACATGCACTCCGGGGTCGTCGACCGGTTCCGTTCGCTTCCGATAACCAGCACCGCGGTGCTGACCGGCCATGTCGTGGCGAGCATGGCAAGGAACGTGTTCTCGACCCTGGTCGTCATCGGGGTTGCCTTCCTCGCCGGCTTCCGTCCCGAGGCGAGCGCCCTGGGCTACCTGGGCGCGCTGGCGATGGTGCTGCTGTTCGTGCTGGCGCTGTCCTGGGTGTCGGTCGTCATCGGACTCGTGGCGAGGAGCGTCGAGGCGGCCAGCGCGTTCACCTTCTTCGTCCTCTTCCTGCCCTACGTCAGCAGCGCCTTCGTCCCGCCCGAAACGATGCCCGCGGTCCTGCGCGGCTTCGCGGACAACCAGCCGGTGACGCCGATGATCGAGACCATCCGCGGGTTCCTCATGGGAACTCCCGTCGGCGACAACGTCTGGACGGCCGTCGCCTGGTTCGGCGCAATCGCGGTGCTGTCGTTCGTCGCGTCGATGTACCTGTTCAGGCGGAGCCGGGCACGCTGAACCGCCTGGTCATGGGTGCGAGAAGTCCGGCAGATCGTCCACGGTGAACGACACCTTGTCGCGGTAGCACCACCACCAGTCCTCGCCCGGTTCGAAGGACGACACCACGGGGTGGCCGGTGCCCGCGTTGTGCGCAGTCGCGTGCCTCGCGGGCGAGGAGTCGCAACAGCCGACATGGCCACAGACCCGGCACATGCGCAGGTGTACCCAATGTTGTCCCTCGCGGAGGCAGTCCTCGCACCCCTCGGCCGAGGGCCGTGCCGTCGTGTCGACCTGGTCGAGGTGGGTGCAGATGTCGTCTGTCATGGCCGTATGGCGGGTCGGGCTGACTGGCGTCGCAACCTTCGGACCACCCGTAAGGCGGCTTGGTGGACGATCACACCAACGCCTGTGTTGAGCACTGCGAGTACCGCCGCTCCCACCAGTCCGACCTCGACGTTCATGACATCGGTCGTGACCAGCAGCAGTGGCCATCCCAACGCCGCGACTATCAAAGTGAGCCGCCACCAGCGGCCGAAGATCAGCCCGAATACGATCATGGTCGGGATCACGGGCCACCTCCCACCGCCTTCAAGCGTACGCGCGAACCGCGCCGCTTCACGCGCGCGGGCGTTCCTTCGTACCTGCCTTCAGCAGGACCACCATCTCCGCGATGCGCGCGGCCCTGGTCTCGGGGCTGCGCTTGGTCGCGTCGATCCAGGTGAGATACGCCCTGCGGTAGAACTGCGCGAGCGAGTCGAAGAAGGCGGCAGCCGAGGGCTCGGCGTCGAGGGCCGCAGCGACATCCGGAGCCAGGTCGGCGCGCTGTGGCCCCTCCGGTGCCAGGACGACGGCCACGTCGTCGCCGGGAGCGATCCCGCAGTGGCGGCGCCACGCAGCACCGAGCAATATGCCGTGGCCGTCGCCCAGGGGCTCGATGACCGCCCGTACCCCCATGCCGTTCACCGTGCCCGCCACGTGGTGATCCGGCTTCCGCCCCCATACGTGGTCGGGGTCGAAGGGGACGGGGACGAGCACGCGTCGCCTCCGGTCAGCCGTCACGGTGGCGGTGAACCTCATGGCGTCGACCACCGGACGATGGTGGCACAGCACCATCGGCGGAGTGCACCTGCTCGGCCGGCGCACTCCCGCCGCGCCGATGGACTCAGCGCCGTTGTTGTGCGAAGAACGCCCTGATGTCATCGACGAGAAGATCCGGCGTCTCCATAGCAGCGAAGTGGCCACCACGGTCGAACTCCGACCAGTGGACGAGGCTCTCCGCTGGGTCGATCACGCTGCGGATGCTGTTGTCCGCGGCGAAGACCGCGACTCCCGTCGGTACGCCGAGCTGTGTTGTCGGACCGGACTCGGCGCTGTCACCGTCCTCGGTAGTACTGCCCCCGCCGTGCTCCTCGACGAATGCGCGGAAGGCCTGCATGCCTTCGTAGGTGATGTGTGCCGACGACCCACCGGTCGCGGTGAACCAGTAGATGCTGACGTTCGTCAGCAGCCGGTCGCGGTCTACGGCGTCCTCCGGTAGCTCAGCTGCGGGGTCGGTCCACTCCTTGAACTTCTCCACGATCCAGGCCAGTTGGCCGACCGGCGAGTCGGTGAGCGAGTGGGCCAGCGTCTGCGGGCGGGTGGACTGGAGCTGCAGGTAGCCGAGCCCGTCCCGCTGAAACTCGTTGAACCGCTCGGCCCGCACGGTGTCGGCGTCGGACAGGCCGTCGACCTCGAGCGGCGGACCGAACGGGTACGGGCCGGGGCCGTTGGTGTGCGCACCCACCACCCGGTCCGGCGCGAGCATCGCCAGCATTCCGGTCACTCCGGCGCCCACGTCGCCGCCCTGCGCCGCGAAGCGCTCGTACCCCAACCGGCTCATCAACTCGGCCCATGCCGCGGCGACACGGAACAGGTCTCCCCACCCCGTCTCGCGCACTGGACTGGAGAAGCCGAAGCCGGGCAGGGAGGGCGCGACGACGTGGAACGCGTCGGCGGGATCGCCACCGTGAGCACGTGGATCGGTGAGCGGGCCGATGATCTCGAGGAACTCCGCGACGGAGCCCGGCCAGCCGTGGGTGAGGATCAGCGGCAGCGCGTCGGCCTCGGGCGAGCGGACATGCAGGAAATGGATGTTCTGTCCGTCGATCTCGGTGGTGAACTGAGGGAACTCGTTGAGCCTTGCCTCCTGGGCGCGCCAGTCGAACCCGGTGCGCCAGTAACCGGCCAGCTCTCTGAGGTAGCCGGTGGGTACGCCACGGCTCCAGCCGACGCCGGGTAGGTCCTCGGCCCACCGGGTATTGGCCAGCCGGTCGTGCAGGTCGTCGAGGTCGGACTGCGGGACGTCGATCCGGAACGGGCGGATCTGCTGCGTGTTCGTCATGACCGGAACGTTACGAGACATTGCGGAAGATTCTGTTCCTCGACGTGTCAGGCGTTCACGACGTTCCGTCGCCGCCCGCCGACGGTGTGTTCGCCCAGGGGTTGTAGTCCACCTCGAGGGCCTCCTGCGGCGGGCGCTCCGCGTCTGGCACATGCTGGAGGTTGACGCGGATCCGATACCAGAGCGAGCTTCGGCCTCGCATCCCGTCCACCAGAGTGTCGGCTGCCTGAAGATGGCGCACGACAGAAGGATGCCTGGCCTGCCACCGCTGCAGCCCCTCCAGCGCCTCGTCCTTGGTCCTGGCCCGGGCGATCTCGATCAGCGGCATCGTGGGTTGGCGGCGTCCGGTCCCCTTGGGCGGCTTCTCCGCCGGCCCCAGCCGTTGGGCGAGATCGAGCAACCCCTCCAATGACCCCGACGATCCGTCGATTTCCGCCCAGGGATCTCCGATCGCGGCGTAACGGTCGAGGACGGATCCGAGCGTGTACTCACCTGGGCGGCAGTCCGGCACCTCTGCCCAGGTGAGCGGGGTAGAGACCCGGGCATCGGGTGTCGGTCGCACCGAGTAGGCCGACGCAACCGTACGGTCCTTCGCGTTCTGGTTGAAGTCGACGAAGACGCCTTGCCGCTCCTCCTTCCACCACTTGCTGGTGGCAAGGTCGGGGGCGCGGTTCTCGACCTCGCGCGCGACAGTTTCGGCCGCCATCCGTACGTCGCGGAACGACCAGAGAGGGTCGATTCGCGTGTAGATGTGGAAGCCGCGTGAACCCGAGGTCTTGGGCCAGCCGGTCAGGCCGTGGTCCTCGAGCACCCCGCGTGCCACGAGAGCGACGTCGACGATCTGCCTCCATTCGACACCCGGCACCGGGTCGAGGTCGATCCGCAGCTCGTCGGGATGATTGAGATCCTCCGCCTGAACCGGATGCGGGTTCAGGTCGATGCAGCCCAGGTTCACCACCCAGGCCAACTGGGCGGCATCCCGAACGACGACCTCGTCGGCCGATCGGCCCGAGGCGTAGTGCAGCTCGGCGACCTCGATCCAGTCCGGCCGGCGCGACGGCGCGCGCTTCTGGAAGAAGGCCTCCTCCTCGATCCCCTTGACGAAGCGTTTGAGGACCATCGGCCGGCCGGTGACGCCGCGGAGGACCCCGTCCGCGACGGCCAGGTAGAAGCGCACGAGATCCAGCTTTGTGTGGCCGCCGGAGGCAAAGACAACCTTGTCCGGGTTGGTGATCGTCACCTCACGCCCGTTGATCCCCAGGATCTGCGACTTCGGCATGCGATCACGATAGGTCGCCATGGCGAGCCATCCACGAGATCAGGATCGACCGGAGCACGTGGCTGCCGATATCACCGAAATGTTCGGCGGCTGTCGCATGGCACGCTCGGTGGCTGTACGTGGCACGCTGAACGGTTGTTCAGTGCCCGAGTTGTAGCAGTTTGTGGAACCGCTCAGCGTGCCACGTAGATCGGGACCACTGCACGCGGCAATGTCGCGTGTCAACGCGGACCACGCCCAGGGCCGGCGATGGCCCACCCGGCGGCAAGTGCGGGAAATCGGGTGTCCGCAGTTGCGTATAGCGTCGTTCAGGCGACGGCCCGCCGTGGGCCGGCAAGCCCAGCGACCAAACGAACGGAAGGTGCGCATGGATTGGAAGCTCGAACTGGTGGGAGTTCCCGTCTCCGACGTGGACCGGGCGAAGACTTTCTACACCGAGAAGGCAGGCTTCAACGCCGACCACGACCACACCGTCAGCGATGAGGTTCGCTTCGTTCAGCTCACGCCTCCGGGGTCAGCTTGCTCGATCGCGCTCGGGACCGGGATCGTCGATGCGCCGCCGGGCTCGCTCAAGAGCCTGCAACTGGTGGTTTCAAATATCCACACCGCGCGTGCGGAGCTCGTGGAGCGGGGCGTGGAGGTCAGTGAGGTCCAGGAGTTCCCCTGGGGCTCGTTCGTCTTCTTCAGCGACCCGGACGGCAACGGCTGGGCCGTGCAGCAGCTGCCTGCCCGCGAGTAGCGGCGCCTCACGCAGGAACCGCTCAGCGAGCCTGCGGGCACCCAGCAGTGTTGCGCGATTCGGCCTGGACTTGCTGTGCGAGGCGCTGCAGTCGAAGCGCAGCTACTCCTCGGTACGCGCGACCTTGAGCCGATGCCATCGGGCCGGTGTGCTCGAACTGGTGGTGAGCGAGCGTGCCGGCGCCAGCGCGAGTGGGTCCAAGAGTAGGCGGCGCACGTCGGTTGGTGCCGCGGGAATTGCCAGGGTTGCATGCTGGGTGCTCATCGTGTCGTCCTCGTCTGTTGCGCGGTGCCGGCGCCGCGATCGCGGCGGCGTGCCACCGCGTGGCCTGCCGGGAAGGCGCCCGCCACCGAGCGCAGCGTGCTCAGGGTCTCGTCGACATGTTGGTCTGCCACGAGTCCGTCGATCGTCACGTAGAGGCGCTCCTCGACCTCGGCGACGCGGCGGCTGAGGCGTACGCCGTCGGTGGTGAGGCGCAGCGTGATGTACCGCCGGTCATCCGGATCGACGTCTCTCTGGACCAGGGCCTCTGCGACGAGCCGTTCAACCAACCGGCTCGGGCTGTGGCCGGTCTCGCAGACCAGAAGCTCGCCGAGCGCGGTGAGGGTGAGCGGGCCGTAGTCGCTGAGCACGCGCAGTACCTCCGCTTGGGAGGGGGTCACGCCGAGCGGCCGTAGCTCCGCGGCCAGCAGCCGGTTGCCCTCCCGCTGGATCGCCAGGATGAGGTAGCGCAGCTCCTCTGCGACCCTCATGGCCGAATCAGGTCGTCGGCTAACGATGCGGCATGCCGGTCGGACGCGGCGAGCCGGTCGGCCGCGGCCGGGTCGTGCGCCGCCAGCACGGTCAGGTTTGGGAAGTGATGCCGCAGGGTGTTGACGCTGGCGACAGCGTTTCGCATCTGCCCCTTGTTGCCGGCGCCGGGCACATGTCCGGCGGCGAGCAGGTTCCCGTCGTAGGTCAGGTCCCCAACCATCAACAGGGGCGCGCGATCGGGTCGACGGACCAGCAGGGACGTCGACCCGGGTGTGTGTCCCGGGGTGGGAAGCAGGACGAGGCTGCCGTCGCCGAACAGGTCGTTCCCAGCGGTGAACGGCGCGAGATCTGTGTCACCCAGTGGTTCGGGGTGTATCCGGTTCCAGCGCAGCCCGGCCAGGTCGATGTGCCCGCGCAGGAAGCCGCGTGGAGCGGCCAGCGGCCGTTGCATGGACGACCACTCTCGGGCGCTGACCACGATCGCGGCGTGGCCGAGTTCGGGCAGGCCACCGATGTGGTCCTGGTGAAGGTGCGAGAGGACGGCGGTATGGACGTCGGCGACCTGGTGGCCAAGCGTGGCCAACTGCCTTGTCAGGGTCTGGTCCGGGCCGATGTCGAAGTGCGCCAGACGGTCGTAGATGACACCGGTGAGTCCGCCGGGGAAGTAGGCGGGGTCAGTGACCGATGCTCGGTCCTGGCCGGTGTCGAAGAGCACCAGCCCGTCCCGATGTTCGATGACGTACGTGTTGATGGGTCTCGGCTCGGTCCAGCAGCGGGACGTCGCCAGCCACAGGTAGGTGTTCTTCTTGGTGGGACCGACGTGCTCGGGTCGGATCTGCACCGTGCCGGTGCTGAGCACCGATACGCCAGAGATGGGATCGCGGTGGGTCATCGTTCATGCCTTCTACTCGGTAGTGATGAGAGTAGATTACACGACACGTATGTCGTGTCAACTATTTGCGGAGGTGCCGCTGCCGCACTCTGGCGGTCGACATGCAGACCGGCGGCGGGAGTCCGTCGCCGCCTAAGGAGTCCACAATGGCCAGTCCGACGTCGCCCGGTGTCTCCGGCCCCAGGCGAAGGGGGCGTTGGTCTTCCTTCGTCGCTGACCGGCGAGCTGAGCCACCGCGGATTCTCCACGAACTCGGCAACCCCGCCCATCGGCTTCGGGTTGAGCACGACGACAAGACCCTGCTTGTCCATCTGAGCGACGAGGACGGCGACGGATGGACCGTTCTTGCCGTTCACAGAGAGTCCCGACGATGGGCCCTGGCGCAAGCACCCCGGCAGGCGGAGGCCGCGGAACGGGCCTACAACGAGCTTCACAGGTCCGACTGATCGGCGCCACAGCACGGACGGTGGGAGCCTGCAGCCGGCAGCAGTCGGCTGGAATCAGGCGTCGGCTGGCACCATCAGCCTCGCGCCCGTCCGTCGACCCCTTCGGGCTGCCACAACTGGACGGGATTGCCCTCGGGATCATGCATGCTTGCGAACCGACCGTTGGGGTAGTGCTCAGGATCGACATCCACAGCGACCCCGGCGCTGCGCAGCTGACGGACCATCTCATCAAGGTCGCGAACTCGAAAGTTAACCGACCAGGTTTGCTCCGATCGTCCGAAATGCTCGGAGTCCGCTGGAAAAGGGGCGAACACGGTCGGTCCTGGCTGCTGCCACCACGGTGGCCTGTCATAGGAGTCGGGAGCCGGATCGATGCCGAGCCGCTCGGCGTACCAGCGACCCAGCGATTCCGGGTCGCGTGCACGGAAGAACAAGCCGCCGATCCCCGTCACTCGCTCCACTCGGCCCCCTTGCAGATCTGCGGCACCATCGCATCGATCGTGCGATACGGGTGTTCCGCCAGCGGAAAGATGCGGCCATCGCGGCGCAACGGTGGGCGGCATTCCGGCGTGCCGAAGTAGGCGGTGACACCGTCGGCGAGCGTGCCGTCCTCGACCAGCACCCTCGCGGTGAAGGGCCGCCGCTGATAGTAGTCGGGGTTGCCCTCCCAGCGGTCCACACAGTGCAGCTGCTTCGGGGTAAGCGCGAGCAGCCCGTGCACCTCTACCCGCCCTGGCATGCGCGCCAAGGTCGCCACGACATCGCCGCTGCGCCGACGGGCGTCACACCACACCGCCGCATAGTCGTAGATCGCGCAGCGCAGCGCCATCAGGGCCTCATGGGGAAGTCGTCGGACGAGCTTGCGCGGGTCGAGGTTCGACCCGTACGCGAGCACGAGCTGTCGTCCGGTCAGGTCGATCGGCTCTCCGATGTCGCGACGGCGCCATCCCTCGCGGCATGGATCGAGCCCGTACACCCGCCCGTCCTGGATGAGGAAGGACCCAGCAGGTCGTGGACCCGGGTAGTCGGCCTCGTCCCCTCCGAACGCCTCAGGGGAGCGCGAACCGGACCAGGTCGCCGGCGGGAAGAGCCCCGCACCGCTTGTTTTGACTCCCATCATTACGACACACATTGTCACATATGCGCTGCCCAACGGCGGGAACGCCGTTGTGGCGGGTCGCGGATCACGGCAAACTGGCACGCAGCATCGCGTCTAGTCACCGCGAGGGGGCTCACCTCACGTGGGGCGGTGATTCGCCTGTCCTGTTGTGTTACGAGAGGTTGACGGGCGCCTCTCCACCGGGACGCGACGGGATGGGAGGCCGCCGTGGCTGAGGTGGCGGACCGGAAAGCGTACGAGGAGATCAATCGGCTGCGTGCCGACCTGGCCGCGGCCCGGCAGCAGCAGTCCGCGACCAGCGAGATCCTCACAGCACTGGGCAAGGCGGCTTCGGACCTCGACGCCATCCTCGGGACGGTCGTCGAGAGCGCCCAGCGCCTCTGTACGGCAGACGTCTCACAGATTCATCTCGTGGACGGTGACCTGCTCCGGCTGGCCCGAGCGGCCGGTAGCTCCCAAGAGGTCATCGACTACATGGTCGCAAACCCGGTGGACCGTGACCGTCGTTCGCTCATCGGCCGCGTGGCACTCTACGGCCGGACGCAGCAGATCACGGATGTGCTCGCCGATCCCGAGTACGGGCGGCTCGAGCTCCAGAGTCTCGCTGGTCTGCGGACAACACTCGGCGTCCCCATGGTCCTCGACGACGATCTTGTCGGCGTCATGGTGGTGTGGCGCACCGAGGTCGACCCTTTCGACGATCGTGCCGAAGAGCTCCTCACGACCTTTGCCGCCCAGGCGGCCATTGCGCTGCGCAGTGTCAACCTGGTGCGCGCGCTGGAGGCACGGTCCGATGAGCTGGCCCGCAAGGTCGAACAGCTCGAGGCACTGGCCGAGGTCGGACAGGTGGTCAGCTCGAGCCTCGACGTCGACGAAGTGCTGTCGACGATCGTCACGCACGCCGTCCAGCTTTCCGGTACGGACGGTGGCTCAATTTTCGAGTTCGACGATGCAGAGCAGGAGTTCAACGTACGAACGGCGTTCGGCACAAGCACGGCGCTGGTAGACGATCTGCGCCGCACGCGGATCACCTTGACCGGCACCCTGGTTGGCCGGGCCGCCACGCTGGGTCACCCGGAACAGGTGCCGGACCTGCGGCAAGTGCCTCTCGATCCGCACCTGCAGCGACTGCACGACGCGGGGTGGCTGTCGGTCGTTGCGGTGCCCATGCTGCGTGAAGGCACGATCGTCGGCGCGTTGGTCGTGCGCCGTATGACTCCCGGCGGGTTCTCCGACGAGACGTGCGACTTGTTGGGAGACCTTCGCAGCCAGTCGGCCCTCGCCATCCTCAACGCGCGACTGTTCCGTGAGCTGGAGCTCAAGAGCGCCGAACTCGAGGTAGCGAGCAAGCACAAGTCCGAGTTCTTGGCCAGCATGTCGCACGAGCTCCGGACGCCGCTCAACGCCGTCATCGGATTCTCAGAGGTCCTGCTGGAGCGCATGTTCGGCGATCTCAATGAGCGTCAGGACGAGTATCTACGAGACATCTGGGGCTCTGGCAAGCACCTGCTAGAGCTGCTCAACGAGATTCTCGACCTGTCGAAGATCGAAGCGGGGCAGATGATTCTGGAGCGCTCGACCTTCGGCGTACGTGACGCACTCGAGTACAGCATGTCCCTGGTCCGGGAGCGGGCAGCCCGGCACGGCATCGCGCTGAACCTCGAGGTCGGTTCCGGCGTGGACCTGCTCGATGCCGACGAGCTTCGGTTCAAGCAGGTCGTTCTCAACCTGCTGTCCAACGCGGTGAAGTTCACTGACGACGGTGGCCGCGTCAGTGTTCGAGCGACCAGTCAGGGCACCGAGCTCGTGGTCACAGTTTCCGACACGGGCATGGGCGTGCCGCCTGAGGACAGGGAACGCATCTTCGAGTCGTTCCAGCAGGGCAAACGCGCAGCTCCGAAGGCTGAAGGCACCGGGCTGGGTCTCACGCTCTCCAAGCGCATCGTCGAGTTGCACGGCGGGCGCATCTGGCTCGAGAGCGAGGTCGGCGTCGGAAGCACATTCTGTATCGGCATCCCTGCCAGCGCCCGGATGACGTCGGGTCAGCCGATGACCGAAGCGCCGGACATCCCCTGGCCGTCGGTGGCCAACGTCGTCGTCGTCGAGGACGACCGGCGCTCCTCGGAGCTGCTCGCGCTCTACCTTCGGGGCGCCGGCGTCGAGGTCGTGACCGCCCGCGACGGCGAGGAAGGGCTGGCCCTGATCCGCCGGCTTCGGCCGACGGGCGTTGTGCTCGACATTCGACTGCCGAAGCTGGATGGGTGGGATCTGCTCGCGCTCCTGAAGGCCGACCCCGCGACCGCCCCCATACCCGTGATCATCGTGTCCATGCTCGACGAGCGGGGTAAGGGCTTCGCGCTAGGCGCTGCCGAGTACCTGGTGAAGCCGGTCGGTCGTGACGACGTCTTGTCCGCGCTCGCCCGGGTCACCGTTCTCCCCGACCGCGATCGGCTCGTCGTAGCCATCGATGACGACCGACTTGCCGTCGATCTCGTCCGTGCCGTGCTGGAGCCGGAGGGTTGGACTGTCCTCGGAGCAACATCCGGCGCGGAAGGCTTGGCGCTTGCCACCGCAAGACAACCGGCCGTCGTCCTGCTCGACCTGCTCATGCCTGGCATGGACGGCTTCGCCCTGGTCGACGCGCTGCGCCGGGCGGAGGCGACCAAGGACATCCCCATCATCGTCTTGACATCGAAGACGATGACCGCACAGGACAAGGACCGACTCAACGGACAGATCTCATACGTCGCCAGGAAGGCGGAGTTCGACTCGGCTGCGCTGCTGAGCCTGGTCGAGCGGGTCACTTCCGCTCGGACGAGCCGTGCATCGGAGGCCCCATGAAAGCGCAGGTGGTCCTCGTGGTCGAGGACAACGAACACAATCGCAAGCTGGTGCGCGACGTGCTCGGCTTTGCTGGCTTCACGGTCATCGAAGCGACGACGGCAGAGGACGGCGTTGCGCTCGCACTCGAGCGCTCACCCGACATCGTGCTCATGGACTTGCAGCTGCCGGGAATGGACGGCATTGAGGCGTTGCGCCTGCTACGCGACGCGCCAAAGACACGATCGCTGCCCGTGGTCGCAGTCACGGCCTTTGCCATGAGAGACGACCGGGAACGGGTATTGAGCGCCGGCTTCGACGGCTACCTGGAGAAGCCCATCAGCGTGCGTGCCCTACCGGATCAGATCCGGGGATTCATGGGCTCAAAGGAGGTGGCCGAGTGAGTGAAGAAGCGACGGTGCTCGTCGTCGACGACCTGCCGCAGAACTTGCGACTGCTCGATGCCATGCTGAGCCCGCGAGGGTTCCGGGTGGTGGGGGCGGCCTCCGGCGAGGAGGCCCTACAGACCCTCGGGGAGGATAAGCCCGACCTCGTTCTCCTCGACATTCTGATGCCGGGCATGGACGGATACGAGGTGTGCCGACGCATCCGTTCGAATCCCGTCACCGCTTACCTGCCCGTGGTGATGGTCACAGCAAGCGGTGACCAGGAGAAGCTGCGGGCCATCGATGTTGGAGCCGACGACTTCGTGACCAAGCCGTTCGAACAAGCCGAGCTGTTAGCACGCATCCGATCGCTCGTGCGGATCAAGCGTTATCACGACACGATCGAGCGACAAGCCGCCGAGCTGGAGAACTGGAACAGCGAGCTTCAGCGTCGTGTGCAGACACAGGTGGACGAGTTGCAGCGCCTGGGAAGGCTAAGGCGGTTCCTGGCCCCTCAGCTCGCGGACCTTGTGGTGAGTTCCGGCGACGAGTCCTTCCTCGAGAGCCACCGCCGTGAGATCACTGTCGTCTTCTGCGACCTCTGCGGCTTCACGCCGTTTGCGGAAACCGCCGAACCCGAGGAGGTCATGCACGTCCTCCGCGAGTACCACGCGGCGCTCGGCGACCTGATCTTCCGGTTCGAAGGAACGCTGGAGCGGTTCGTCGGCGACGGGCTCATGGTCTTCTTCAACGACCCCATGCCGTGCGAGGACGCGCCGTTGCGCGCGATCCGTATGTCGGTTGCCATGCGGAGCAGGGCACGCGAGCTGGCCGAGGGCTGGAGTCGGCGTGGGCACGACCTGGCTTTGTCGATTGGTGTGGCCCACGGTTACGCCACGCTTGGCCGAATCGGCTACGAAGGCCGGTTTGACTATGCCGCCATCGGCAGTGTCACCAACCTTGCTGCCCGTCTGTGCTCTGAGGCCATACCTTGGCAGATTCTCGTAACTCAGAGTGTGCACGCGGCAGCTGAGGAGTATGTCGTGTCCGACTCTGTCGGAGAACTCGCCCTCAAGGGTTTCTCCCGACCCATCCGGGCTTTCGACATCAAGGGACTGGACTCCGCGGGGGTGACGTCGTGACCACGGACCAAGCCGCGTCACTGGGCCAGTCCGACGACACGCTCGAGGCGCTCACCGAGGACGAGCGCTACCGGCGGTTCGACCGCCTGCAGTTGCGCCTCCAACAGGTGTGGGAGGCGATGCGGCTCAACCAGGAGGGTGAGTCCGTCGTCGTGATCCCGTCCGTGACCCTCGACCGAGTCGAGCCGGACAGCGGTTCCCTGATTCAGGCGTCCGAGGAGCGCTTTCTCTTTATCCTCCTGCTCCTTCGACAACCCCGGCTTCGCATGGTGTACGTGACGTCGATGCCCATACTGCCGTCGATCGTCGAGTACTACCTCGCGCTCCTTCCCGGCATCATTCCGAGCCACGCGCGCGCCAGGCTGGCACTCGTCTCAGTCAACGATTCCTCGCCACGACCGTTGAGCGCAAAGGTCCTCGAGCGGCCCCGACTGTTGCGCAGCATCGCCGCGCTCGTGCCGGACCGGTCACGCTCTCACCTCATGCCCTACAACACGACCACGCTGGAACGCGACCTCGCTCTGTCACTCGGAATCCCTATGTACGGGGCCGACCCAAGGCTGTTCGACCTGGGTACGAAGACCGGCTGCCGCCGGCTGTTCGCAGAGGTTGGCGTCCGCCATCCCGTCGGCGTCGAAGATCTGCACGACCTCGCCGAAGTGGCTGATGCGCTGATAGAGCTCCGCGCCGAGCGTCCGAAGGTGACCCGGGCCCTGGTCAAGCTCAACGAAGGCGTGGCGGGCGCCGGGAATGCCCTCGTCGACCTTGATGGCCTGCCTGCACCTGGCTCCGCGGAGGAGAAGGACACGGTCCTACACCGTGTACGGGAGATGAGCTTCGAGAGTCAAACCATGCCCTTCGACGCCTACGCGGCGAAGCTGGCGGAACGGGGTGGCATCGTTGAAGAGTTCATCACCGGGGTCGAGTTGCGCAGTCCGAGCGTCCAGTTGCGGGCAACGCCAAAGGGCGAGGTTGAGCTGCTGTCCACGCATGACCAGCTTCTCGGCGGACCCACGGGACAGACCTACCTGGGGTGTCGGTTCCCGGCGGACTCCTCGTACGCCGCCGCGATCAGCCGGGAAGCCATGCAGATCGGGGAACAGCTCGCGCAGGAAGGGGTCCTGGGGCGGTTCGCCGTCGACTTCGTAGTCGTCAAGGATGCGAGTGGTGCCTGGACTCCGTACGCCATCGAGCTCAACTTGCGAAAGGGGGGAACCACGCATCCGTTCCTTACGATGCAGTTCCTCACCGACGGTGCCTACGACCCGACGACAGCACTGTTCTTGACGCCGAGCGGGCGGGAGAAGCATCTGGTCGCGACAGATCACCTCGAGTCACCAGAGCTGAAGGTCCTGTGCATTGAAGATCTGTTCGATATCGTGGCGCGCCGGGGCCTGCATTTCGACCAGGCGACGCAGACAGGTGTCGTGTTCCACATGATCAGCTGCCTTACCGAGCACGGCCGTGTGGGTCTGACGGCCGTCGCCGATACCCCCGCGCAGGCCGACGCCGTCTATCGCCGCGCCGAACGGATTCTCCTCGAGGAAGCCCGAGCCGCCCGCGTGGCAGCTCCGCTTCCCGTTGGGTGAGGCGCACCCGGCTGCAACAGCGCACCGCTTCCGCCGCCGAGGGCAGCCCTGCTGACCTCGGCACCGAGTGGCCCGATTCATGTAGGGATCGTACGTCGGGCGTCAGGTGCTCTGCCGTGTCCGGATGGGCTGCTTTAAGTGCGTTCGTCAGGACTGCACGTCGTCCCAGGTAGACAGGCAGAACGGGTGACCGGCCGGGTCGGCGTAGACGTAGTTGTGGTCGTCGTTCGGCTGGAATTCATACTTCGTCGCGCCCGCTGCCAGCACGCGCGCCTCGGCCGCCTCCGGGTCGTCGACGTAGAAGTCCAGGTGCATTTGTATCGGCGAGGTCGGTTCGGGCCAGGTCGGCGGCATGTAGTCGGGGATGGTCTGGAAGTCGATCCGCCCGCTCGGGCCGTTCACGGTGGCCCAGCTTTCATGGAGGAAGGTCACCTTCCCGCCGGTGATGTCGGCGTAGAACGCGGCCAGCTTCCCGGCATTCGGGCAGTTGATTGCGACCGAACTGAGCTTGATCGAGTCAGACATGACGTCCTCTCAGCGCGCGGGGCGCACTACGCGCGGCGTGGGCGATCTCGCCTTCGACATGATTGCTCTCTTCCCACATTCGGTCGACCCGCCGTGATTCCTCGCCTGGTGGGCAAATAGCGACCTACAAGTCGGTCAGGCGCCGTTGCAGCAGCCGCTGCTCGGGCTGGCCAGCGGGCGCGAGGTGGAGCGCTGCCAGGTAGGCATGGTGCGCCTCGTCATTGCGGCCTAGGCGGCGCAGGAAGTCCGCACGAGCCGATGGCAGGAGGTAGTAGCCGGCCAGGGCTGTCGCATCCAGAGCGTCCAGTTCCGCCAGGCCAGCCTCGTAGCCGTCGCGGAAGCCGACGGCGATGGCCCGGTTCAAGGCGATCACGGGTGACGGCTGGGCTGCGAGCAGAGCGTCGAACAGGGCGACGATCGTGCCCCAGGCGGTGGCCTCCGCAGTTGCCGCCGTGGCATGGCAGGCAGCGATCTGTGCCTGCAATCGGTAAGGTCCCGGCGGACGCCCCGAACGTGCCGCGCGGCGCAGGTGCCGGTGCCCCTCCTCCATGAGCGCCGCATCCCAGCCGCTGCGGTCTTGTTCCTCCATGGGCACGAGGTCGCCGTGGGCGTCGAAGCGGGTCGAGCGCCGAGACATCTGAAAGGTGACCAGCGCCAGCAGTCCGCGAGCCTCATCCTCGCCGGGCATCAGGTCGACCAGCAGCCTGGCGAGTTGCAGCGCCTCGACGGCCAGGTGGTCCTCGTGCTGGCCGTAGCCTTCATTGAAGATGAGATAGAGCACGACGAGCACGCCGCTGGTGCGCTCGGCGAGCAGCTCGTCGGGAGGCACCCGGTAGGGGATTGCTGCGTTGGAGATCTTTCGCTTGGTGCGCAACAGCCGCTGGGACATGGTCGGCTCTGACACCAGGAATGCCCGCGCGATCTCCGCGGTGCTCAGGCCGGCCACGGTCTTCAGCGTCAATGCCACCCGACCTTCGAGGGCAAGAGCCGGGTGGCAGCAGGTGAAGATCAACCGCAGCCGGTCATCGGACTGGGGGTCCGTTTCCAGGGCGGCGCCCGAGGCCGTCGCATCCATGATCGCGCGCTGCTGGAGTTTCGCCCGCTCCGTCTGGCGGCGACGCAGGAGGTCGAGTGCGCGGTTCCTCGCCACCGTGGTGAGCCAGGCCTCCGGTGACCGTGGCATTCCGTCGTGCGGCCAATGCACGAGGGCTCTCTCGACTGCGTCCTGGACGCAGTCCTCGGCCAAGTCCCAGTCGCCAGTGAGCCGGATGAGGCTCGCGACCATGCCGGTCCGTTCCGCTGCCACGGCCGAGGTGATCGCCTCGGCCGTGGCGCTGTGCACATGCGTCGTCAATCCTCGTCCGTCCAGAACGGGCGGAGCTCGAGCTTGCCGCCGTTGGCCTGCGGGTGCCGGGCGGCGATCGCGATGGCCTCGTCCAGGTTGTCGCACTCCAGGATGTCGAAGCCGGCGATCCACTCTTTCGACTCGGTGAATGGCCCGTCGGTGACGATTACCTGCCCGCGGCTGACTCTGACCGTGGTGGCGTCGCTGACCGGGCGCAGGGCGTCACCGGTGATGCGCTTCCCCTGGCCGTCCACGTCGGCCAGCCACTGCGCGATGGTCAGGTCGTCCTCTGATGGCTCGGCCTCGGCAGCTGCGTCCGGGTCGACGACGACGAACATCATGTACTTCATGGGTCTGTGCTCCTGGCTCGGTGGTGGTGACGAAGATACGACGATCGGTGAATCAGCCGATCCGACACCTCGACGTGGCGAGTCTCTGTAGATCTACAGAACCACCCACTGCCGGCCGTCGATCAACTCGCGCACTGCGTCGAGGTGCCCGGCATGGACAGCGGTCTCAGTGACCACGTGCATCACGACCGAGCGCAGATCCGGGAGGTCCAGACCCCAGTTCGCCCAGTCCGCGTCGGCTGCTTTCGGCGCCGCGTCGGGAGCCGTCACCGCAAGGATCGCGTTGGATCGGCGAATCTCTACCCTGTGACGCTCGAAGACATCTTCGGCGGAATCCTCCGGCCCCACCTGCCAATCGCCGTTTGGTCCCTCTGGGAAGTAGCCCAGTGGCTCACCGGCGACAACGCAACGGAACCAATAGTGCTCATCGGACAACGCAAGATGCTTGACCAACCCCAGACAGTGCCATCCGGAGGGGAGAACCGGCCGACGCAGTTGCTCCTCCGACAGCCCGTCCAGGATGCCGAGCACGTGCCTGCGTTGCGCTTCGAGATGTCCGAGGAGCACCTCCATCTCCCGGTTCACCCGCGGCACCGGCACGTCCCCGCTCCACCCGCCTTCAACCGGCCTGCGATCTCGCTGGGCATGAACGTCGGATAAACTCGGACCACCCTCCCTTCGCGTGACGATCACGCCCCCACGACGAACCAGAGGTGCCCGAGTCCGACCTCGATGGAAGTGATGCGTGACCTCAAGCGGCGGCTCTCCAACGTCGTCCACAGCCAGATGTGCGCTTCTACCTCGACGTCTTCGCTCCTCTGCGCCTCCGCGAGGCGATGCGCTACGAGCGCGACGAATGCCTGTGGTCGGCCTGTCCGGGCCGGACGGCTTCCCGCGCTTCTGGTTGGGCACGGCCTCTGATGGCCCGCACGATGAGGTGCACGTAGCGTTCACGGCTAATGACCGCTCACTGGTCGACCTGACGCCCGCCGGGTGTGGTCTGCGCTGCGGTCAGCGGATCCAGCGGACCTCTCCGTCGTCGACGGTCTCGGTAGGGACGAGGCCAAGGTGCCTGGCCACGCTGACGGAGGCTTCATGTTCCGGGTGGACGTGCGCGACGAGTCGTTCAACGCCGTGAAGACGTAACCAGTCAGCCATCGCCGCAGCGGCCTCCTTGGCGTATCCCTGCCGTTGGTGCGGTGATGCGACGACCCAAGCAACCTCGGCGGTCAGTTCTCCGGCCACCTGCAGCGTCGCCTGGACAGTTCCCACGGCGACTCCGCTCGAGCGGTGACGTACTACCCAGTTGAGCCATCCCTGCGCCCCGTCTGCCGAGTGACCCGCGACCTGCCTGGTGTAGCGCTTGCGCAACTCCGTCAGCGTCGCCGGCCGCCCACCGATGAAGTTGTGCAAGCTCTCGTCCTTGAGTATCGGAGCCAGCTCTGTCGCGTGGTCGATTCGTAGCGGCTCTAGAACCAACCGCTCAGTCTCGAGCACCTCCGCGGTCGGCCACGTTGCTTCCGAGGTCACCACGACACGGTAGACACATGACCCAGTGCGCTTTGAGCCATCCTTGGGGTTTGGAGGCCCTCTGCCGTACGCGACGAACTCGCTGGATGGACGGCAGGTGTACTTCGAGGACGACGGGGGTGACGGAGGCACAGTCGTCCTCCATGGCGGGCTGTTGGATTCGGTCGGGTCCGTACGCGGCTCACCCGTCGCCCAGGCGTTGCAGCCGTTCCCTGACGAGTTCCGCCGCATCTTCGTCGACCACCGGGGTGTCGGACGCAGCGACAAGCCGCACGATCCGGAGGCATACGCGATGCCGCGGCGCGTCGCGGATGTGATCGCGGTGCTGGATCAACTCGGTATCGGGCGCGCGCACTTCGTCGGCGCTTCATGGGGAGGCCGGCTCGGTTACGGCATCGGCGAACATGCCCCCGCACGCGTACTCTCCCTCGTGATCGGCGGACAACAGCCGTACGCGATCGATCCGGCGGGTCCGCTCGCTCACATGGTCACGCAGGCGCTGGCGGCATCACGACAACAGGACAGCCTGGAACCGTTCGTCGGGGGGGCTGGAGTCCCTTTCCGGAATCCGCGTCCCCGACGCCATGAGGGCGCAGTGGCTCGACAACGACCCGACCGCCATCCACGCAGCCTGGAACGCGGCACTGGCGGAGGGCGCCATCTCGAAAGACCTGCGGGCCTGGCATGTCAGGTGCCTCATCCACGTGGCTGCCGCGGACGTTGACTTTCACGACCAAGCGCGAGGCGCGGCAGGCGAGATCCCGAATGCGGAGTTCATCTCCATCGAGGAGGCTGACCACCTGACCGCGCACCTCGAATCCGATCCCGTGGTGCCCGCCGTTCTCCGCACCCTGCGCGGGAACGGCTGACGCTCCGTCAGAGGATCGCGCCGCGTGGCGCTACCTCGACGGCGGCCACGCCTCTGCCGTACAGCGCTACGAGCCTGCCACCATGTCTGCTGCGAAGCACTCCGGAGTCCTCCGCCAGTTTTGAGATGGCGTGCTCGATGACCTCGTCAGCTTCCGCGGTGTCGGGCTCGTCGTACGTGACGTCGATGTGATCACCGCTGGTGAACCGGACGCGCAACACCACGTCCGCCATGGTCACCACCCTTCTGTGAGTCAGTCCGCGGGGTGGTCGCCGGTGGCTCCGTCGATGAGTTCGCGCACGATGTCCATGTGGCCGGCGTGCCGGGCGGTCTCTTCGATCATGTGGATGAGTACCCAGCGCATCGTGACGGTGTCGCCGAACCATGCGGTGCCAAGGGCGTCGACCTCGAGTTCGTCGATCACGGCGTCGGCTGCGGCGCGGGCCCGGCCGTAGTACGCCACGATGTCCGCGGTGCTCTCGCGTGGCTCGGCCCGCATATCGGCGTCGGGGTCGTCGGGATCGAACGGGATGGCCTTGGACTCGCGCCCGAAGGTCTCACAGAACCAGCCGTATTCGGACGACGCCAGGTGCTTCATCAGACCCAACAGGCTCGTCCCCGATGGCGTCATGGGCCGCTGCAGCTGCAGGTCATCGAGGGCGTCGAGCTTCCACAGCACCACGTCGCGATGCCGGTCGAGGCTGACGTGAAGGCTCTCCTTCTCGTCACCGGTGTACGGCACCCGCCTCACCCGGGAGAACGTAGCAGTCCAGTCACTCAGCTCCTGTTGCATGCACGCCCATTCCGTCAGAACACGGTCGAATTGAGGCCGGCATCTGACCTATCTGAGAGGCCACCGTGCACTGTTCCTATCGGACGTTCCGGCATGGGACTACCCCGGGCAGCTGATGACGCTCCCTGGCGCGATCGGTTCCTGGGGTTGACCGGTCGCCGGCCCTGAGCGCTTCGTGTCATCGCCGAGCCGGCGCGGCTGTCAAATCCAGGAGACGTTGAGTCGTACGACTGTGTCGCGATTGCGGACCTCGCCCGCCTTCGGACTCTGGCTCTGCACCTCGCGGCCGCCGAAGACGCCGCCCCTCACCTGGACCCGGAATCCGAGCCCTTCCAGCAGGCGGCGCGCCTCGTCGACGTCCATGCCGACGACGTCTGGGACCTGGATCTCGTCGTCCTTCGAGCCAGTCGACACCTCGAGCTGGACCGGGTCGCCGCGATAGGCGGTGCCACTGGACGGGTTCTGCTGGATCACGACGCCAGCCGGCACGTCGTCGTCGAACCTCTCCTGCACAGAGACATCGAAACCGGCATCGGAGAGGGCCTCCCGGGCCTCCGCTGCTGGCCGGCCGGTGAAGTCCTCGATCACGATGACCTCACGTCCCTTGCTGACGGTGATCGAGACCGTTGCGTCGCGGCGGACGAGTTTGCCGGCCTCGACACCCTGGGAGATCACGACGTTCGTCGGAACCTCCTCATCGAAGGCTTCCTCGGCCTCGCCGAGCCCGATGTGCGCGTCGGCCAGCGCCCGCTCGGCCTCCTCCCGGGTCAGTCCGGCGAGTTCGGGGACCTCGTACCGTTCGGGCCCAAGGGAGATCGTCAGCTCGATCGGGTCGTCCCGCAGGATTCGCTCACCCGGGCCCGGCACGGTCGCGGCCACCAGGCCTGGCTCCACCACCTCGGAGAACTGCTCGCCGGCCTCGACCACCGTCAGACCCTCGGCCTCGGCGATGGCGCGTGCTTCGGCCACGGTGACGTTGAGAAGCGACGGTGTTGCGGTGTAACGACCGGTTCCGTACCACCACGCAGCCACGGCCGCGCCGACCGCGAGCAGGAGAACTAGCGTGAAGACCAGCGGCCCTCGCCAGGGGTTGCGCGGCTTGGCCGGCCGCCGGGCGGGCGGGCGGGCTGCCTCGTGACGTGGCGGCCTACGGACTGGGCCCGGCGTGCGCGGGATGGCGGTCGTGTGGGTGACCGGCAGCGACGGGCTCACCGATCGGGCCGTCGGGGTCAATGCCTCGGCGATCGTCACGCCTGCGATGTCGCGCGGCTCGAGGCCGGGCACCGCCGTGGCGAGTGTCCCGCGGGCACGCCGGACGGCGTCGAGGAAAACGCCGGCGTCGACGAACCTCTGCATCGGATCGCGAGCGGTGGCCCGCCGGACCAGCTCGTCGAACTGCCCGGGAACGCCGGGTTCGACCGAAGACGGAGCCGCCACATCGTTGTCGATGTGGCTGCGCACGATGACGAAGTCAGTCGCTCCGGTGTGCGGAGCGCTGCCGGTCAACAGCTCGTAGAGCATCACGCCGGCGGAGTACACGTCGGAACGCGGCGTCGCCCCCTCGCCGAGCGCCTGTTCCGGTGAGATGTAGTTGACGGTGCCGAGCAGGAGGCCGCGGGTGGCTGTCGAGGCGTCGCTGAGGGCACGGGCCAGGCCGAAGTCGGCCACCTTGACCCGGCCGTCGTCGCCGACGAGCACGTTCTCGGGTTTGACGTCACGATGGACGATGCCGGCTGCGTGGGCCGCGGCGAGGGCGGCGAGCACCGGTTCTATGACGTCGAGCGCGTGGTCCGGCGAAAGCCGGCCGTGGTCGCGCAGGACCTGACGCAGGGTGCGGCCCTCGACGTACTCCATCGCCAGGAAGACCGCGCCGTCGTCCTCGCCCTGGTCGAAGACCGCCACGACAGCTGAATCGGACAGCCGTGCCGCAGAACGGGCCTCGCCGATGAACCGCGCCACGAACTCGTCGTCGACAGCGAGCTCCGGGTGCATGACCTTGAGCGCGACCACCCGGTCCAAGCGGGTGTCGAGCGCCCGGTACACGGTCGCCATGCCACCGCGCGCAAGCGTCGCCTCGACGCGGTAGCGGCCGTCGAGCAGTCGGCCCACCGGTGTGTCGTAGACGTGCGTGTCCACGATGGGGAGTGTACGGACCGCCGTCAAAGGGTCCGAAGGACCGACACGAACGGCGTCGATTCAGCCGGATCGGACGGTGGCGACGGTGATCAGCGTGCCGAGTCCCGTTCGGGCCTCGGCCGCGATATCGGCGGTGTCGAGTGCTCGGGTCGAGCGGGCCACCAGGTCGGCCACGAGGATTTCGACCCGCTCGAGTGCTCCGGTGGCCACCATGATCTCGCGCAGCGCGTCGAGGCCGGCGCCGTCGAGATGGCGGTCGCCGAGCAGCCGCTCGACGGTGGCCACCTGGGCGGGCGAGGCGCGTTCGAGGGCATAGGCGATCAGGAGGGTCCGCTTGCCTTCGCGCAGGTCGTCGCCCGCCGGCTTTCCGGTCTGCGCCGGGTCGCCAAAGACGCCTAGCACGTCGTCACGCAGCTGGAACGCCTCGCCGAGTGCCAGCCCGTAGTCGGAATACGACGCCAGCACCTGCGGACCCGCGCCGGCCAGCGTTCCGCCGAGAAACAGCGGATGCTCGACGGAGTACTTGGCGCTCTTGTAGCGGATCACCCGCCGGGCACGCTCGGGCTGGCCGGCCGGGTGCAGCCCGCCGGCGGCCTGTTCGAGCATGTCGAGGTACTGGCCGCCCATGAGCTCGGTCCGCATCCGATCGAACACCGGCCGGCCGCGTCGCAGGGCCCGCTCGGACAGCCCGGACGCATGCAGGAGTTCGTCGCTCCAGGCGAGACAGAGGTCGCCGAGCAGGAGGGCTGCCGCGCCGCCGAAGCGCTCAGCGTCCCCGTGCCATCCGGCCCCTGCGTGCTCCGCGGCAAAGCGCCGGTGCGCGGCAGGCATGCCCCGGCGGGTGTCCGACCCGTCCATCAGGTCGTCGTGTACGAGAGCCGCTGCGTGGAAGAGCTCCAAGCAAGCCGCCGCCGAGACGATGGAGGGGTGGTCGCGTGCGCCGGCGCCGCGCCAACCCCAGTAGCAGAACGCCGGCCGCAGCCGTTTTCCGCCGGCCAGCAGGTCAGCGGCGGCGTCGACCAGGGAGAGCAGGTCCGCGCTCTCGGCTCCCAGGATCTCGCGCTGGCGGTCCAGGAAGCTGTCGAGAACGCGCTGGACGCGTGGCCGCAGGCTGCGGACGGGATCGTCGACTGCGGCCGCCACGCTGCCGAACCCTACGCGCGCGGCGGCTGCGGCAACTGCGTTGGGTCGCTCGCGGCGCACGCCGCCCGTAGCCTGGTGCGGTGACCCTCGGACTCCCCTCGACGATGCCAGGTGGTGCGAGCACCATCCGGGAGCTGATCGCGTCCGGCGGCCGCTCGTTCTCCTTCGAGTTCTTCCCGCCGAAGACCGACCAGGGCGAGGCCTTGCTGTGGCAGGCGATCCGCGAGCTGGAGTCCCTCGCGCCGACCTTCGTATCGGTCACCTATGGGGCCGGCGGTAGCACCCGCGACCGCACGGTCCGCGTGGTCGGCCGGATCAGCGCGGATACCACGCTGACCGCGGTCGGGCACCTGACCTGCGTGGGCTCGTCGCGCCCCGAACTGCGCAGTGTGGTGGGCGCGTACGCCGATGCCGGGATCCGCAACGTCCTCGCGCTGCGTGGCGACCCACCGGGAGGCCCTGGTGACGAGTGGCACGCGCACCCAGACGGCCTCGACCACGCCGACGAGCTGGTGCGGCTGGTGCGCGAGCTCGGCGACTTCTGTGTGGGTGTCGCGGCGTTCCCCGACCGGCATCCGGAGTCGCCATCGCTTGACCATGACGCGCGGATCCTCGCGGCCAAGGCGGAGGCCGGGGCCGACTTCGCGGTGACGCAGTTCTTCTTCGGCGCCGGCGACTACTTCGACATGGTTCAGCGGGCCGAGACGTACGGCTGTGCGATCCCGGTCGTTCCCGGCATCATGCCGGTCACCGACGTCCGGCAGATCGAGCGCTTCGCCGTGCTGTCCGGAGCCAGCCTCCCGGCACCGCTGGTGCGCCGCCTGCGGGCGGTCCAGGACGATCCGGAGGCGGTCCGCCGGATCGGGGTCGAGGTCGCGACCTCGCTGTGTGAGGAGCTGCTCGCCGGAGGAGCGCCGGGCCTGCACTTCTACACGCTCAACCGGTCCACCGCGACCCGCGAGATCTACCGCGGTCTAGGACTGCCCGGCCGCGAGGCCGCTGGGACCGAGCCGGTCGGTGCCGGTGCGGGCCGGTCGGGCGCCACTGCGTCGCCGGATCGGGCATCGTCGTCGTCGTGACCAACAGGATTGACGTCGCCGGCGTAACGGTCGCGGGCACGGGTCGGGCCGGAGCGCCGCCCGACATGGTCCGGATCGACCTGGCCGCCGAGTCGAGCGCGATCGCGGTGCAGGCCGCGTTGGCCGACGCCACCGCCGGGCTGGCGAAGATGCGCGAGGCGCTGACGGCCGCCGGCGTCCAGACGGCCGCCTTG
>Ga0193739_1000005_pt1 | contig 53481 bp, 47 predicted proteins | sample L2a2metaG_FD_144926 | JGI IMG/M metagenome (GOLD analysis project Ga0193739, IMG submission 144926) | Soil microbial communities from a riparian zone of the East river system, Colorado, United States - L2a2 | ecosystem: Environmental > Terrestrial > Soil > Riparian zone | place: USA: East River...
CCGCCGGAAAAGCGGCCGTCGAGGAGGCCAGGAAGAAACCGGTTGAGGAAACCAAACCGCCCCAGTAACTTTCGCCATGGGAACCTTCCGGCCCGATGTCGCCCTCACCTTTGACGACGTCCTGCTCGTGCCCCGTCACTCGACGGTGCATCCCCGCAACGTTGCCGTAACCAGCCGCTTCACTCGCGCGATTCCGCTCAACATCCCGATCGTCGCCGCCGCCATGGATACCGTCACCGAAGCGGAGATGGCGATCGCCATGGCGCGGTTGGGCGGCATCGGGGTGATTCACAAGAACATGCCGATCGACCGGCAGGCGGCCGAAGTGGACCGCGTCAAGCGCAGCGAGTCGGGGATGATCATGAACCCGATCACGCTCGGTCCGGATCGCCCGCTGCGCGAAGCGCATCAACTGATGCTGCGCTTCAAGATTTCTGGCGTGCCGATCGTGGACGGGGCAGGCAGGCTGGTCGGCATCATCACGAATCGCGATCTGCAGTTCGAGCGTGAGCTGGACCGTCCGATTCGCGAGGTGATGACGAAAGACAAGCTGGTGACGGCTCCCATCGGTACCACGCTCGACGAGGCAGAGCGGATCCTCGCCAGGCATCGCATCGAGAAGCTTCCCGTCGTGGACAAGCAGGGCCAGCTGCGCGGCCTGATCACGATCAAAGACATCTTCAAGCGGCGCCAGTTTCCGGACGCGAACAAAGATCAGCACGGCCGGCTGCGTGTCGCGGCGGCGGTGGGCGGCAGCGCCGACGCGCGCGCGCGGGCGCAAGCGCTGCTCGACGCCGGCTGCGACGTGATCGTCGTGGACTCGGCGCACGGGCACAGCCAGGGCGTGCTCGATACCATCGCCGGTCTGCGCGACGTCTTTCCCGACGCCCAGCTCGTGGCCGGCAACATCGCGACCGAAGCGGGCGCCCGCGCGCTGGTCGATCGCGGCGTGGACGCGGTGAAGGTGGGCGTGGGGCCAGGGTCGATTTGCACGACGCGCGTCGTGACGGGAATCGGCGTTCCGCAGATCACCGCCATTGTGGATGCGGTGCGCGGCGCGGGCGACATCCCCGTCATCGCGGACGGCGGTATCAAGTACTCCGGTGATGCCGTGAAGGCGCTCGCCGCCGGTGCCTCCAGCGTCATGATGGGCTCGATGCTGGCGGGCACCGAAGAAAGTCCCGGTGAGTCGTTCCTGCTCGAGGGACGGCGCTTCAAGGTGATCCGCGGCATGGGCAGCCTGTCCGCGATGGAGGAGGGGTCGGCGGACCGCTACTTCCAGGAGGGCGAGGTCTCGCTGCAGAAGCTGGTCCCCGAGGGGATCGAAGGACGTGTGCCCTACCGCGGCCCGGTGGCCGATGTGGTCTTCCAGATGGTCGGCGGCCTGCGGAGCGGAATGGGGTACTGTGGGGTCTGCGACATCGCCGCGCTGCGTACTGAGACGGAGTTTATTCGCATCACGACGGCGGGATTGCGGGAATCGCATCCGCACGACGTCGTCATCACGCGCGAAGCACCCAATTACAGCATCTAGACCAGCGCGGCGCTCTATTGACAGATCGCTCGTGCGGGCGAACGTTGGGGCGATTCCGGCCGTCGATTCGTCACCCTTCTCCAGGGGACCTGCATGAATCTGTTCCGGCGTAAGAGCGTCACCGAGCTCCAGGCGGAAGCGCTCACCGACAAAAGCCTCAAGCGGGCGCTCGGACCGCTCAATCTGACGCTCCTCGGCATCGGCGCGATTATCGGAACCGGCATCTTTGTCCTGACCGGGACGGTGGCGGCCGTGAATGCGGGTCCGGCGGTCGTGCTCTCGTTCACGTTCGCGGGCGTGGCGTCGATCTTCGCCGCGCTCTGTTACGCCGAGTTCGCCTCGCTCGTGCCGATGGCCGGCAGTGCGTACACGTACGGATACGCGACATTGGGCGAGTTGTTCGCCTGGATCATCGGCTGGGACCTAGTGCTCGAGTACGCGCTTGGGGCCGTGACGGTCGCGATCGGTTGGTCGGGCTACGTGGTCTCGTTTCTCCATGGGATCGGCATCGATATCCCTTGCACGCTCTCCGCGGCTCGCGGCACGGTCGTCCAGTGCGCGGATGGCGCCCAGGTCACCGCGCTCTTCAACCTGCCGGCGGTCGTCATCATTGCCTTGGTCACTACCCTGCTGGTGATCGGCATCAAGGAATCGGCGAACGTCAATAACGTCATCGTATTCATCAAGGTCGCCGTCGTCTTGCTGTTCATTATCTTCGCGGCCAAGGCGATCAATCCCGACAACTGGCGGCCGTTCATTCCGCCCAACACCGGCGACCCCCAGCACTTCGGCTTCAGCGGCGTCATGGCCGGCGCCGCCGTGGTGTTCTTCGCTTACATCGGCTTCGACGCGGTCAGCACCGCGGCTCAGGAAGCGAAAAACCCCCAGCGCGACATGCCCATCGGGATCATCGGCTCGCTGCTGATCTGTACGGTGCTGTACATCGTCGTCTCGGCCATCGCGACCGGAGTCGTGCCTTACCGGGAGCTCAACGTTCCCGATCCGATCGCGGTCGCCGCCGACCGCGCCGGCATGGGCTGGATGGCCTCGCTCATCAAATTGGGAGCGATCGCCGGCCTCTCCTCGGTGATTCTGGTGATGCTCCTCGGCCAGTCCCGCGTGTTCTGGACGATGTCGAAGGATGGCCTCCTGCCTCCCGTGGTGAGCCAGATCCATCCGAAGTTCCAGACGCCATGGATCACCTCGATCGTGACCGGCGTTGGGGTCGCGATTTTCTCCGCGCTGTTGACCGTGCGCGAGGCCGCGAGCCTGGTGTCCATCGGCACGCTGTTGGCGTTCGTGATCGTGTCGATCGGAATCCTCGTGCTTCGCGTCCGCGAGCCAAACCTCCCGCGGGCGTTCAAGACCCCTTGGGTGTGGTTTGTCGCCCCGGCGGGCGCGGTGTCGGCCCTTTGGCTGATGATCTCGCTCCCGTGGAGCACCTGGCAGCGGTTACTTATCTGGTTCGGCATTGGGTTGGTCATTTATTTCGCGTACGGCGTGCGGCGATCGAAACTCGCGCAGCGCCCAGGAGGGACGGGCAGTATGGGCGGCGGCGGGAATCGGGCCGCCGTGTAACAGCGGTCCACGCCGCTCGCGGCGACCTGAGGGCAAGCGCCCGCCGCAAACCCGACCAAAGGAGCTAGATCCAAGGTTTGGGTTGCGGCGGGCGCGATTTGAAACGCCATTTATGTTCCCCGGATGAGTTCGAACAGCGTCCCCGTTCCGCCCGATCGGGCCAAGGCGGCTCGCGATGTGGCGGCGGCACTGACCAGCGCCCGCCATGTCGTGCTCACGACGCATGTAAACGCCGACGGCGACGGCGTCGGCAGCGAGATCGGGTTGTGGTACCTGCTGCGGGCGAAGGGCGTTTCCGTCACCATCGCGAACCCGACTCGCATTCCCGAGCGATTCAATTTTCTCGTCCCTGAAGGCGCGGACGCCAGCGCCCACGCGGTGCGGGAAATCGAGCACGCCGACATCGTCGTCGCGCTCGACATTGGCGACATCAGCAGGCTGGGTAACCTGGCGACAGTGATCAATCGACGGCAGCCTCCGTTCGTGTGCATCGACCACCATGTCGGCCCCGTGAAACTTCCTGCCGGTCCCTGTCTCATCGCGCCGGAAGCGACTGCCACCGCCGAGCTCGTGTTCGATCTGGCGAACGTCGCCGGCTGGCCGCTGACGCCGGAAAGCGCGCAGGCGCTCTACGTCGGATTGCTCACCGACACCGGGGGATTCCGGTTCTCGAATACGACGGCGCGCGCGTTGCGCGTCGCCGCCGCGCTGCTCGAAAAGGGCGTCGATCCCGAATCGATCTACGCATCGGTCTATGCGAGCGCGCCCGAGGGCCGAGTGCGGCTGCTCGCTGAAGTGCTGCAGACACTGGTCGTCGAGCCCGAAGTCGGACTCGCGTGGGTGAGTGTGCCGCCTGACGCGTTGCGCCGGCACGAGGTCACGGCGGACGATCTGGACGGCATTGTCGAGTTCCCGCGCTCCATTGCCGGCGTCCGTATGGCACTCCTGTTCCGGCATATCGCCAACGGCCGCGTCAAAGTCTCGTTCCGTTCCATGGGCGAGGTGGATGTCGCCGCGCTGGCGCACCAGTTCGGCGGCGGTGGCCACCATCGCGCCGCGGGCGCGTCGATCGACGGCTCGATGGCGGAGGTGGAGGAGAAGGTGCTGGGCGCCGCGCGGATCTTCCTGGCGAACGGCCAGCCAGCGTGAGCCGTCCCCATCTCCAGTCCCTCGTCGAGCAAGCGCTCGGCGCGATCACGCAACCCCGCCACGTGCGCGATCTGCTGGTCGATGCGCAAGGAGCGGTGTCGTTTACGTTCGTGCTCACGACCGCCGATCCGGCCTCGCTCGCGCGGCAGGCGCGCAAAGCGGTTGAGAGCCTGCCGGGTGTGACGGGCGTCAAGGTGAATGTCGTGGATGCTGCGAATGGTGGTGCGCGGGCTTCCGCTCCCGCTCCGCCCGCGCCGCCGACGGCGGACGCGATGCCAGCCTTGGGAAAAGTGCTGGCGATTTCCAGCGGCAAGGGCGGAGTGGGAAAGTCTACGGTCTCGGCCAATCTCGCCGCGGCGCTGGCCCGGGAAGGACATCGCGTCGGTTTGATGGACGCCGACATCTACGGCCCCAATATCCCCCGCATGTTCGGCCGCAACGAAAAGCCGGAAGTCCAGGGCGGAAAGATTCAGCCGCTCGAGGCGCACGGCGTGAAGCTCATGTCGCTCGGCTTCATCGTGGAGCGCGACGCGCCGGCGATTTGGCGCGGTCCGATCATCATGAAGATCATCGGGCAGTTCCTGCGCGACGTCGCGTGGGGCGAGCTGGACTATTTCCTGGTTGACCTGCCGCCGGGGACGGGAGACGCCCAGCTGTCGCTCACGCAGATCGTGCGCTTGCACGGCGCCCTGATCGTGACGACGCCGCAGGAGATGGCGGTCGGCGATTCGCTGCGCGGCGCGAAGATGTTCGAGCGGGTCGGCGTGGGGATCGTCGGCATCGTCGAGAACATGAGCTACTTCGTATGCCCACATTGCCAGACGCGCTCCGAGGTCTTCCTGGCCGGCGGGGGAGCCCGGCTGGCCGCCGAATTAGGCGTGCCGCTGCTTGGCCAGATCCCGTTGCAGGCCGGCATGGCGGAGCTTGCCGATCGCGGCGAGCCGATCGTCGTGGGGCAGCCGGATTCGCCAGCCGGGATCGCCCTGCGTGAGCTGGCCCGGACCGTCACGGCCCGCACCGCGGGACTGACGCCGGCGGTTCCGATCACCGGCGCGCCACGCTGACGTGCAGGTGCTCGTCACGCTTCTTCTGGTGCTTCAGAGCGCCCCGCTCACGTTTCCCGTACCGCCGCGCGCCGTCCCAGCGTTACGCACCGGCTTGGACACGTTGTATGGCGGCGATTTCGAGCGGGCCGCGGCGTACTTCGCGGCGCTGGCCGCGCGCGACACGAGCGATCCAGCGCCCGTCGTGTTTCAGGCGGGCGCCTACATCTGGTGGGCCTCCGCCCGCGATTCCGCGGCGTTCGAGCTGCGGCGCATCGACTCGCTCCTCAACGTCGCGCTGGCGCGTGCGCCGGCGGCGGACTTCTGGCGCGCGACCGCGTTGGGCTACCGGGCGCGGCAACGCGAGGAGAACGGGCATTCCTTCAGCGCCGCCAAGGACGCGAAGGCGATGCGCGACATCTACCGCCGCCTCCTCGCCGCGGACTCCTCCTGCGCGGACTGCTATCTCGGACTCGGCGTCTACGACTACGGTCTCGCGCGGGCGGGAGCGCTGGCTCGGTTTTTTGCGCGCATTATCGGCCTGGGGAGCGGCAATGCCGAGCGAGGAATCCGGTACATGCGTCGCGCCGCCCATGACGGCGATCTCGCGCGCGTGGAGAGCACGTGGGTCCTCGCGGCCGCGCTCATGCGTGAGGCCGCGCGCGATCCCGCCGGCCGCGCCGTGCTGGAACAAGAAGCGCGCGGCTATGTCGAGGGACTAGCCGCGCGCTATCCGGGGAATCCGGTGTTTCAGCGGTTCTTGCGGGAGGTTCCCGCGAGAGCGTCAGCGCGTGAAGCGATAGGAGCGGCGGCTGGTGCCGCGACGGCTGCGGCTTCCGGTACGGCGCCGGTCGGGCGGCGTGAGCGCGGCGAGCTTGCCGAGCATGTTGTGCACGTGGCTCTTCACCGTGTTGGTCGCGATCTTGAGCCGCTGCGCAATTTCCTTGTTGCCGAGTCCCGCCGCGATCAGCTCCTTGATTTCCTGTTCGCGCTTGGTCAAGCGGACGTTGCCGCCCGAGGCGGTCGCGGTATTGCCTGCGTGGCCGGCGTCGGGAGCGAAGCTGCGGGGCGCTGCGGGAGGTGGTGGCAAGTCGGTGCCACTAGCGACGGAACGAATTGCTTTGACGATGTCTTCGGCGCTTGCGTCTTTCATGATGAAGCCGTTGGCGCCGCCGTCGATGAATTGGTGCACGTCCTGCTGGGCGGGGACGAAGTCCATGACGACCGCTTTCGCGTCGGGCGCGGTGGCCTTCAGGGTCGCGAGGAATGTGTAACTGTCGCCGTTCGCCAGGGCCGCGTCGAGCAGCACGACCTGCGGTTTCGCGTCGCGCAGCAGCTGCGTGCCCGCGTTCGCGTTCTCGGCACTCGCGACGATATCGACGTCGGAGTACGCACCGAGCAGCCGCGCGAGACCGTCGCGCATCAACCGGTTGTCTTCGACGACGAGGACACGAATGCGAGTCGTCGGGACGGGCGGCGACGCGACGCGACGCTCCGTACGACGACGGTTTACCGAACCTTCACGTTCAACCGCTCGATTATCCAATCCGCGCCTACGCTGAGGAGATACTCGACGCTCGACACGGCGAATGGTCCATGGCACACTCCACCCCCCTTCTCGGACGTAAGGTATTTCGGGGCGGGGACCAGCGGCAGCGATCGTGGGGATGAGTTGATTGATGCCGAATCCTTCCTTTAGCTTAGGCCGGATGAGCCAATCATTACGCCGACTGGCGTTGTTGTTTGGGCTCGCCGCCGTCTACTACTTCGCCGCGAAGCTCGGCCTCCGCTTCGCCTACATCAATAGCTCCGTGACGACGATCTGGCCGCCCGCCGGGATCGCGCTCGCCGCGTTCGTGCTGCTCGGCTATCGCGTGTGGCCCGCAATCCTCGGCGCCGCGTTTCTCGCGAATTTCTCGACGACGGGCGCCGCCCTGCCGTCGGTCGGCATCGCGGTCGGCAATACGGCGGAAGGATTGCTCGCGGCGTATCTGGTCAACCGCTTCGCGCGCGGCGGGCGGGTCTTCGACCGCGTCCGTGACATCCTCCGCTTCACGGTGCTCGCCGCGCTTCTGAGTACGACGGTGGCGGCGTCCATCGGCGTCGCCTCACTGGCGTTGGGTGGTCTCGTGTCGGGAGCCGACGCACCGCGCGTCTGGCTCACGTGGTGGCTCGGCGATGCGGTGGGAGACATCGTCATCGCCCCGGCGCTGATCCTGTGGATCGGCGTCAAGCCCGGGCCGAGCTGGAGCCGCAAACAACTCGTCGAAGCGATCGCGCTCGGGCTCGTCACTGCGCTCGTGACGCTGGCGCTGTTCGGCGGCCTGTTTCCGTCGCGTCATTATCCGCTCACGGTGTTGCTCTGGCCGGTGATGATTTGGGTCGCATTCCGCTTCGGCCCGCGCGAGGCAGCGACCGCGCTGCTGATCGTGTCCGCCATCGCCATCGCCCAGACGCTCGCCCGCGCCGGTCCGTTTTCGGTTTACTCGCCGAGCGAAGCGTTGGTGCTGCTGCAGGTGTGGACCGGCATCACCGCGGTGACGAGTCTCGTGCTGGCGGCCGTCGTCGCGGCGCAACGCGATATTCAGGGAACATGGCGCGAGCTGGCCGTCACGGATCCGTTGACCGGACTCGCCAATCATCGCCAGCTGATCCAGGCCCTCGAGTCCGAGATCAGACGCTCGCGCCGCACCGCGCAGCCGCTGGCGGTGGTCCTGCTCGATCTCGACGGGTTGAAGCAGATCAACGACCGCCACGGGCATCTCGCTGGCAGTCTGGCGATCCGCCGCGTGGCCGAGGCGTTGCTGGGCTCCTGCCGCGCCACGGATACGGCGGCGCGCTTTGGGGGCGACGAATTCGCGCTCGTGCTCCCGGAGACGGGGGAGGCGGCCGCCTGGCACGTGGCACGCGGGGTCGCGGACCGGCTGGCTACGGATGCGGAAAAGCCGAACTTGTCGATCAGTGTCGGGGTAGCAGTCTACCCCGGTCACGGTGAGACTGTTGAAGCCCTGCTGAACGCAGCAGACGTCGCCCTGTACGAGACCAAGGAACGCCACAAGAACAGGTCGGCGGGCCTTGCTCCCCAATAGGCCCCTACTAGGTTTGGAGCCATGGACACCAAAAAGAGCACGAGCGTATCGACGCGCGCGTCGGAAGCTCCGGCGCTGTCCGAATCGTCGGCCGGGCTACTGCGGGAGCTGGTCGCGCACTTGCGGCAAAACCGAACGCAGCTGCGCGAAGAGTGGGCGCGACGCATCACGCGCGCCGAGCTGCTGACGGCGATGACGGAAGAGGAAATCTTCGCGGAAGCCACCGCGGTGTACGACAACTACGTGGAGGCGCTCGAGACCGGAACCTTCGAGGCCCTGCAAGCCTACTCGCGGCGACTCTCGGAGCGAATCATTCCGCGAGGCGTCGAAACCGACGAAGTCGTCGGCATCGTGCTCTTACTTCGTGACGTACTCGCCCGCTCGCTGTTCAACAAATACCAAGACAACGTCGAAAAGCTGAACCGGATTCTCGACAGCTACGAACCCGCGGCGAACCGGATCGCGAACACGGTGGCCGTCGGATTCGTGGAAGAGCGCGAGCGCATCATCCGGCAGCAACAGGAAGCGATCCGGGAGCTGTCCACGCCAGTGCTGCAGGTGCGGGAGCGGCTCCTCATTCTGCCGATCATCGGCGTCATCGACCCCCAGCGCGCCCGCCAGCTCACCGAACAGCTGCTGCGCGCGATTCGGGCCAACCGCGCCAAAGTCGTCGTGATCGACGTGACCGGCGTGGCGGCGATGGACTCCGGCGTCGCCAACCACTTGGTCCAGACGGTCGAAGCGTCGCGCCTACTGGGCGCCACCGTCATCGTGACGGGCCTGTCGCCGGAAATCGCGCAGACGCTCGTGACCATCGGCGTCGACCTGAGCGAAATGGCCACCGTCGGTGACCTGCAGGGGGGTATCGAAGAGGCCGAGCGGCTGCTGGCGGATCGCGCGCCGCCCTCGACGCAGATTCGCGAGCTCCCGCCAGAAACGAACCGGTAACACACCCCCTCCGGAGGGCGCAGTGGAAGTACCAATTCTGCGGCAGGGGCAGTTTCTCATCGCTTCCATTCAGTCTGCCCTCACTGACGCCGATCTTTCGCATCTTCGCGAAGCGCTGATCGCCCAGGTCGGACGGTCGCGCTGCCGCGGCGTCATCGTGGACGTCACCGCGCTCGACGTCATGGACTCGTTCGCGGTTCGCACCCTGCGCGACATCGCGCACATGGCGCGGCTGCGCGGCGCGGAGACGGTGATCGTCGGCATCCAGCCCGACGTCGCGTTCGCGATGGTGCAGCTCGGCCTGACGCTCAAAGGCGTCGCCACCGTCCTGGACCTCGAAGAAGGCCTCGCCTTCCTGAATCGCCGCACCGAAGAACGCTCGTTCGACACCAAGCCAAGGAAGCCCAGCGGCCGTGGGTGAAGAGCTGCGCCTGCCAATTGCCGCGGACGTCGATGTCGTCGAGGCCCGGCAACAAGGCCGCGCGCTAGCGGCGGTGGCGGGGTTTTCCAGCGGCGAGCAGACCGTCATCGCCGCCGCGATCTCGGAGATCGCGCGCAACATCCTCATGTACGCCAAGAAGGGCGAGATCACCCTCAGCCTCGTCCAGAACGGCGACCGCCAGGGCGTCGCCATCGTGGCCACCGACCAGGGCCCGGGGATTCCCGACATCGAGCGCGCGATGCAGTACGGCTACTCGACGTCGCACGGCGTCGGCGCGGGCCTCCCCGGCGCGAAGCGCCTGATGGACGAGTTCAACGTCGACTCGGTGGTGGGGCGGGGCACGACCATCACCATGAAGAAGTGGCGCCGCGCGATTTGAAAATCGACGCGGCGTTCGCCACCCTCCCGCTTCCGGGCCAGGCCGAGTCCGGCGATCTCAGCCTCATCAAGCGCGTCGGCAAGGGCACGCTCCTCGCCGTGGTGGACGGACTTGGCCACGGGGAGGATGCCGCCTCCGCCGCGCATGCCGCGGTGGGCGCGCTCGACCGCTACTCGGGCGAGCCGCTCGCCGATCTCGTGAGGCGCTGTCACGAGGCGTTGGTCGGGCTGCGCGGCGTCGTCCTCGGACTTGCCTTCCTCGATCCCCAGGCCGCGACCATGACGTGGCTGGGCATCGGCAACATCGGCGGGATCCTGTTACGCGCTGATGTCGGCGGGCGGCCGTCCCGCGTCACGCTCGTCCCGAACGCGGGATTCATCGGCGCGGAGCAGACGCATCCCACGACGCGTTCCGTGCCGCTGGCGCTCGGCGACACAATCGTCCTCTACTCTGATGGCATCATGGACGGGTTCGCCGATTCGCTGGTGCTTGCCAACTCGCCGCAGGAGATTGCCGATTTCGTCATCACCCGCCATGTAAAAGGGAATGATGACGCACTCGTGCTGGTAGCACGCTACGCCCGCTGATCCGCCTGACATAACGTCAACTCCCGCGCCGCAGGGGGGTGCGTTGACGGTCGGCCCGCTGCGGCCGGTGGTGTGGCGCCTCGCGGTGCCCGCCGTCGCGATGATGGCCTGCCACTTCTCGTTCAATTTGATCGACACCATCTGGGTGGGACGGCTGATTGGCCCGGCGGCACTCGCGGCCGTGTCCACGGCGGGATTCTACGTCTGGGTCGCGCTGAGTCTCGGCGAGATGGTGGAGATCGGTTTGATCGCCGTGGCGGCGCGCCGCCACGGCGAAGGCGACCGGGAGCGGGCGGCGCGCGCGGCCGCCGCGGCCGTCGCGTATGCGCTCCTGGCGGGACTGGTCGTGAGTCTCGCCGGCCTGGCTCTCGCCGACACGATGTTCCGCCTCATGAGCGTGCCACCCGAGGTGGCGAGGCTCGGCCACGCCTATCTCTCCACCTGGTTGCTGGGCGGTCCGCTCGTGTTTGGCTTTTTCGCGATCGAGGCCACGTTCCGGGCGGCGGGCGATACGCGGACGCCCTTCTTGATGCTCGCGGGATCGGTGTGCGTTTCGATCGCGCTCGATCCGCTGCTCATCATCGGGATCGGTCCGTTTCCGCAGCTTGGGGTCGAGGGCGCGGCGCTCGCCTCGGTCATGGTCCGCGGTGGGGGATTCCTGCTCGGTCTCGTGATCGCGCTGCGCCGCGGCTTGCTACGTCTCCGCGCGCCGGACTGGCGCAGCCTGCCCACGATCATTCGCATCGGCGCGCCGCTGGCGCTCTCGGGTGTCCTGCTGTCGCTCATCTATATGTGGCTCACCCGGTTCACGTCCCGGTTCGGGACTTCCGCCCTCGCGGCGCTGGGCGTGGGCCATAAGATGGAAGGGTTGGGCTTCATCGCGATCAGCGGGTTCGCGCTGTCCGCGAGCGCGCTGGTCGGGCAAAACCTCGGCGCAGGTCAGGAGGGACGGGCACGGGAAGCGGTTCGGCTGACCGTCGGCTATTGCCTGGCGGTCACGGTGACGACCGCCGTTGCCTTTCTCCTGATTCCCGGACACCTGGTCGCGTTATTCACGCGAGATCCACAGGTGATCAGCGACGGCGTCTTGTATCTGCGGGTCATTGCCTTCGCGCAGATCGGCCAGAGCTTCGAGCTGATACTCGAGGGCGCGTTGGCGGGCGCGGGTTACACGTTCTGGCCACAGATCGCGAGCACGACACTGACGGCTATGCGCATTCCGCTGGCGGCGTGGTGGTCGAGACCCTTCGGCCTGCTCGGTATCTGGCTGGCGTTGAGTGCCACCGCGATCGCGCGGGGGGTCGCGATGGTGCTCTTCTGGAAGAGCGGGCGGTGGCGTGCGATCAAGGTCTAGATGATCGTCACATTGCTCACCGACTTCGGCACTGCCGATAGCTACGTCGCGGAAATGAAGGGCGTGCTCCTCACCCGCGCGCAGGACGTGACGATCGTCGATATCAGCCATCAAATCGCGCCGGGCGACGTGCGGGCCGGTCAGTACCTATTGGGTCGCGTGTGGAAACATTTTCCCGAAGGGAGCGTGCATCTGGCCGTCGTCGATCCGGGGGTTGGGACGGAGCGGCGAGCGATCGCGGCGGAAAGCGGCGGCCATCAGTTTGTGGCGCCGGATAATGGCTTGCTGTCGTTCTTGCCGCCCGAGGCCCGCTTTGTGTCTGTACCAATTCCGGCGCGGGCGTCTCCCACCTTTCATGGCCGGGACGTCTTTGCGCCCGCGGCCGCGTCCCTGGCGACCGGCGGGTCGCTCGAGTCGTTGGGGAAGCGGATAACCGATCCGTACCACTCCCCACTCCCCACTCCCCACCACGACGGAACGGCCGTTATCGGTGAAGTGATCTACGTCGATCGGTTCGGCACCCTCGTGTCGAACATCCCGCCGTCCGCCGTCGAGCCCGGTGTCCGGATTCGCGTCGGCGATACGGATGTGGGTCCGCTGCGGCGCACGTTCGCGGACGGCAACCAGGGGGCGTTGGTCGCGTTTACGGGGTCAGGTGGAACGGTCGAGATTGCGGTGCGGGACGGGAGCGCGGCACGGATGCTGGGTGTCGGGGTCGGCACGGAGGTGCGGGCATGACGAACGTGAAGATGTGGAACCCGCTGAAGAGGAGCGAGGGCGAGAAGCGTTTGGAAGGTTTCCTGCGCCTCTGTGACGTGGTGATCTGGCTCGGGTTGGGGTCCACCGTGACGGGTGGGTATGCGTGGCCCAACGCAACGATTCTCGGGTTGGGAGTGAGCCTCGTTACGGTTTCTGCGACGGTCAAGCTGGCCGGTGTGCTCGTTGCGTTCCACGTGATGTCGTTACGCCACAGGAACGACGAAATCGCGCCCTGGATCAGGCGTTGGACTCGCATCGCGAGCGTGTTCATTGCGCTGATCGCGTTGTACGTCATCGTTGCGCTCCCGGCTATCATCGCTCGTATTGGGGCGGGCATGGTCATCTTGTGGAGCGTGAGACTGTTTCGTCGCGCCAGTCCCCTCTCGAATGCCGACCTCGGCGCGGGATGGACATCACCTGAGGCTGCTGGGATACTCGCGAGAGGGACCCATGTCCTGGGAGGAATTCGCGGAACGTGGGGCCCGGAGCTGGACGCGTTGCTGACGGGCGCGTGGCTGGTGGGGGCGATTGTCGTTCGCGGTGTGATGCCGAGCGCGTTCGAGCCACGCATTGCAGATCCGAACGAGCTCAAGATTCGGCTATTCGCAGTGGTCCAGGCTGAGCGCCGCTATTATGTCGCGCACCGCAGTTATGCGAGCGACATTGGCGAGCTGCAACGCCTCGGTTTCACAGCCATCGATTCCCTCGTCTCCATCACGGTCGAGGGGCTGGGGTATCGAGCCGTCGCGCGCGATCCGCGCGGACATGTCAGTTGCGGCGTCTGGGACGGCGCCACGATGGAGCTTCGGATCGAAGGCACGAGGCCGGCGGAACCGACGTGTTGGGAGGATAAAGCGCAGGCTCAATAGGCAGTAGGGGCGCAGCATGCTGCGCCCCTACATTACGTCTGCGTCATTGCCGTCCTAGGCCTGCCAATCTCTGGACGGTGTCGGAATCTTCACTTGCGCCATCACGCGATCAGCGAACCCAGCCTGCGGCGCGAAGCGAGGGAGCTGCACCAGCTCGAGAATGACTTTGCGCTCTCGGTCGGCTTCGACGCGGCAGAGCGAGCAATCGGCAAGGTGCAACGCCCGGGCGGCAGGCAGCAGCCCCTGCGCCCAGAGCTCGATTTCATCGGTATTGAGATGCATGGTTAGGTCGGTCATTGGGTGCCCTACGGCTTTGGTTTTGGACGGGTTTCAGTCCCGGCGGTCTTCCAGGTAACCGCGCAATTCATTACGGGCCCGATGGATATACGTTTTGACCGTGCCTAGCGGCAGCTCCAGCGATTCGGCGATTTCCTCGTAGGAATACCCCTCCACATGCCGTAGCAGAATGCACGAGCGATACTCCGGCCGCAGCCGGGCGATCGCCCGCTCGATCGCCGTTCCGAGCTCCCGACTCTCCACCTCGTCCAGGGGGCTTGCCGCGCGGTCGCCCAGCTGCAGCGACGTGGCGCGCATTTGCTCGGGCGTTTCGGCGCTAGGCGCGCCGTCCAACGACAGCGTGTCGATGCTCTTGCGGCGCAGATGATCGATCGCGGCGTTGTTCGCGATCTTGAAGATCCACGACGAAAACTTGAATTCGGGGCGATACGATTTGATGCCGTTCAACACTTTGATGAACGTCTCCTGCGCGAGATCCTCGGCGAGCGCGCGATCGCGCACCATCCGATAGAGCAGCGAAAACACGGGCCGTTCGTAGCGACGGACCAGCTCGCGGAACGCCGCGTCATGCCCCTGCTTTGCCCACGCCACAACCTGCTGATCGCTGGCGGCGCTCAGGTGGTCCGGCCTATCTTTCGCGCCTATGGCTCCCCCCCGCTCTGCGGCGTACGTGCGTGGCATGTTCACAGCGATTGCACCGCGTTACGACTTCCTGAACCATCTGCTGAGCCTCAACGTGGATCGGTCCTGGCGCCGTGCCGCCGTGCAGCGGCTCGGCTGGGAGGCGAAACCGGACGGCACGTACCTCGATCTGTGTGCCGGCACGCTCGACCTCGCCGCGGAGCTGGCCCGTCGCGACGGTTTCCGCGGCCGCGTGATCGGCGCCGACTTCGCCGTTCCCATGCTGGAGCGGGGCAGGGACAAAGCCAAGCGCACCGTTCCCGTCGCCGCCGATGCCCTGGCGCTGCCTTTCCCCGCGGCGCGGTTCGACGGTGCGCTGGTGGGATTTGGCGTACGCAATCTCGCCGATCTCGATGGCGGCCTGCGCGAAGCAGCCCGCGTTCTCAAGCCGGGCGCGCGTTTCGTCATCCTCGAGTTCGCCACGCCCCGCTTCGCGCCGCTCCGCGCCGTCTATCTGTTCTACTTCCGGAAAATTCTGCCCGCCGTCGGCCGGCTGGTCTCGAAACATAGGGATGCCTATACCTACCTGCCAGAGTCGGTGCTGGGATTTCCCGAGCCGGAGGCGTTGTCGCAGCGGCTCACGGCCGCCGGATTCTCGCACGTGGGGTTCGAGCGCCTGACCGGCGGCATCTGTGCCGTTCACTATGGCACTCGATAACCTCCGCGCTTTTCTCGAGGCGATCGACAAGGCGGGCGATCTCACACGCGTCGAGCGCCCCGTGTCGGTGGACAAGGAAATCACGGAAGTCGCTGACCGCTGCATGAAGTCGCCCGGCGGCGGCCCGGCACTGCTGTTCACGCAGCCCACGCTGCGTGGCGGCGGGACATCGCGGTATCCGGTGGCTGTGAATCTCTTCGGCTCCGAGCGCCGCATGTCGCTCGCGCTCGGCGTCGAGTGCCTCGATCACGTGGGGGAGCGCATCAGCGAGCTGGTCGCGCTGAAGATTCCGGAAGGATTGCTCGGTAAGCTCGCGATGCTGCCGCGGCTCGCGGAGGTGGCGAAGTTCCCGCCCAAGACGGTGGGCCGTCCTGCCTGCCAGGATACGGTCATCAAGGGATCGGACGTGGACCTCACGCAGTTTCCGGCGCCGATCTGCTGGCCCGAAGACGGCGGGCCATACATCACGCTCGGTGGTGTCATTACGCGCGATCCCACGTCCGGTGTCCGCAATGTGGGGATGTACCGGGTGCAGGTGCTGGGCACGAACACGCTCGCGATGCACTGGCAGCGCCACAAAGTCGGCGCCGCGCACTGGCGCGCGATGGCGGAGCGGGGCGAGACGATGCCGGTCGCGATCGCGCTGGGGGGTGACCCCGCGAGCATCTACGCCGCCTCGGCGCCGCTGCCCCCGACCATCGACGAGTTTCTGTTCGCGGGTTTCCTGCGCGGCGAGCCGGTGCGCCTGTCGAAGGCGGTCACTTCCGACCTCGAGGTCCCGGCCGAAGCCGAGATCGTGATCGAAGGACACATCGATCCGCGCGAGGAGCTGGTGCTCGAGGGACCATTCGGAGATCACACAGGCTTCTATTCGCTCGCCGACTACTACCCGAAGGTCCACGTCACCGCCGTGACGTTTCGCGACAAGCCGATCTGGCCGCATACGATCGTCGGCCGGCCGCCGATGGAAGACTACTACCTCGGCCACGCGACGGAGCGAATTTTCCTGCCGCTGTTGCGTCTCACCATCCCCGAGATCGTCGATCTGCACATGCCAGCCGAGGGGATTTTTCACAATCTCGTGTTCGTGAGCATCGACAAGCAGTACCCAGGACAAGCCTACAAGGTGATGAATGGACTGTGGGGGCAGGGCCTGATGTCGCTCGCCAAGGTCATCGTGGTGGTGGACAAGGATGTCAACGTGCGCGATCCGAAGGAGGCGTGGTGGGTCGCGCTCAATCACATCGATCCCGAGCGCGATGTGCGCTTTACGATGGGCCCAATCGACGTGCTCGACCATTCCAGCCGAGGATTTACGTACGGATCGAAGATGGGCATCGATGCCACGCGGAAGTGGAAAGAGGAAGGCTTCACGCGAGACTGGCCGAACAAGATCGTCATGGACGCGGAGACCAAGCAGCGGGTGGACACGATGTGGAAGGACCTCGGGATTGAGCTCTGAGCGACGCGAAGGGCAGACGTTCGCGGGCGAATCACTCTTCGTTCGCTACATCAATTTCGTCAAACTGCCGCACACCATCTTCGCGCTGCCGTTCGCGCTGTTGGGTGTCATCGTCGCATCGTACCGGCAGCCGGTGACGTGGCGCGTCGCTCTCCTCGTGGTGGTCGCGTTCACCGCGGCCCGCTTCGTCGCGATGGGATTCAATCGCATCGCGGATCGGCGGCTCGACGCGAGAAACCCGCGCACCCAGGGGCGTGAGCTGCCCGCCGGCCGGCTGACGATCAGCCAGGCATGGGGCGCCGTGGTCGCCGCGATGATCCTCTTTCTCTACGCCGCGTGGGCCTTGAACCCGCTGTGCGCCGCACTCGCGCCACTCGCCCTCATCTGGATCGCCAGCTACAGCTATACCAAACGGTTCACGGACTGGACGCATCTCTGGCTCGGCGGCTCGCTCGCGATCGCGCCGGTGGGGGGCTATGTCGCGATCACCGGCGCGTGGAGCGATCCGTGGTGGCTGCTGGTGGTGATCGCGTTCGCCGTCACCTGCTGGGTCGCGGGGTTCGACATCTTCTACGCGCTGCAGGACGAAGCTTTCGATCGCGCCGAGCGCTTACGGTCCTTTGCCGTGCGCTTTGGGCAAGCTCGGGCGATATCGCTGGCGAAGGCACTGCACGGGCTCGCGATCGTGGCGCTGGTCGCGTTTGGCTATGGAGCGGGGTTGAGCTGGCCGTATTTCGCCGGCGTCGGCATCGGTGCGGGACTGATTGCGTGGGAGCATCAGCTCGTGAGACCCGGCGACCTCTCGCGGCTGAATGCGGCGTTTTTCACCGCGAACGGGATCGTGAGTATCGTCGTGTTCCTGGGCGCGCTGGTGGATCGAATCCTTTGAGCAAACGGCGTGAGAAGGCGTTTAAAGGCGTGAAAAGGCGTGGACCCACGCAGTCCTCACGCAGTTTCACGCCTTCACACGCAGGTTCACCGCCCCGGCCGCCGGCGCACCCGAAACGCTCTCCCACACCCAATCGCCGCGGGCGGTAGGAGCTAGGGCGTCGGTTTGTCCCGCACGCCCGACAGGTCCAGCAGGAACGCCCACTCAAACGCAACATCGCGCCACCGCTTGTAGCGGCCCGACGAGCCGCCGTGTCCAGCCTCCATGTTCGTGCGCAGCATCAGGCGATTCCTGTCGGTTTTCATCGCGCGCAGCCGCGCGGCCCATTTGGCCGGCTCGAAATACTGCACCTGGGAGTCGTGCAAGCCGGCCGTGATCAGCAGGTTTGGATAGGCCTTGCGCTCAACGTTGTCGTACGGCGAGTACGACAGCATGTAGCGGTAGTACGTCGTGTCGTTGGGGTTGCCCCACTCGTCGTATTCGCTGGTCGTGAGCGGAATCGAGGCATCCATCATCGTGGTAATCACGTCGACGTACGGCACCGCCGCGATCACGCCCTTGAACAGCTCGGGTCGCATGTTGACCACGGCCCCCATCAGGAGACCGCCGGCGCTGCCGCCACGCGCGAACAAGCGGTCGGGACTCGTATAGCCGCGGCGCACGAGGTCATCGGCGACGTCGACGAAATCGGTAAACGTGTTCTTCTTGTGGAGCAGCTTCCCGTTGTCGTACCACGAGCGTCCCATTTCCTGGCCGCCGCGAATGTGCGCGATCGCATACACGAAACCGCGATCGAGCAGCGAGAGGCGGTCGGACGAGAACGTCGGGTCGGTGCTGGAGCCGTACGATCCGTAGCCGTAGAGCAGCAGCGGCGCCGGCCGAGCGATGCCTTTGCGATACACGACGGAGACCGGAACGCGCGTACCGTCCCGTGCCGTCGTGTACAGCCGTTCCGTGACGTAGTTCGCCGGATCGAAGCCGCCGAGGATCTCGTCCCGCTTGAGCAGCGTCTTCTGGCGCGTGCCCATGTCGTAGTCGTACGTGGACGTGGGGGTCGTGAGCGACGTATACCCGAAGCGCAGCACGCGGGTGTCAAACTCGCGATTGGTCCCGATGTACGCGAGATAGGCGGGCTCGCCGAAGTCGAGGTAGTGCTCGGCCGCCCCGCTCCACGGCCGCACACGCAGGTGCATCAGACCGTCCTTGCGCTCGCTCACGACGAGGTGGTCTTTGAAGATCTCGAACCCTTGGAGCAGCACGTCCGTGCGATGAGGAATGACCTGCTGCCAGTTGTCCCGGCCGGGGCGGGCGACGGGGGTTCGCATCAGGCGGAAGTTCTTGGCGTTGTCGTTGGTGCTGATGTAGAAATGGTCTCCGAAATGCTCCACCTGATACTCGTGGCCGCGTTGCCGTGGGAAGACGACGCGGAAGGGCGTCGCCGGCCGGTCAGCGTGCACGAAGCGGTACTCGCTCGCGAGCGTTTGCTCCGCCCAGATCATGACATAGCGGCGCGACTTCGTCTTGTAGACGCCCGTGGAGTACGTGTCGTCCGTCTCCTCGAACACGAGCTCGTCCCGCGCCGCGTCCGTTCCCAGCACGTGCCGGTAGACGCGGTACCAGCGGAGGGTGACGGAATCCTGCTTCGTGTAGAACAGCGTGCGGTTGTCTTCGGCCCAGGCGATGTTGCCCGTGACGTTCGGAATTACGTCCCGGAGCAGCTCGCCGGTGCGCAGGTTCTTGATCCGGATCGTGGAGATGCGGCGGCCCATCGTGTCGGTGGCGAACGCAAGCAAGTCCTCGCCCGAGCTGATCTGCATCCCCATCACCTGAAAGAACGGCTTGCCCTCCGCGAGCGCGTTGCCGTCGATCAGGATCTCTTCCGGCGCGTTCAAGGAGCCGCGCTTGCGCGCGTAGATGGGATAGTCCTTCCCCTCAACGAGCCGCGTGTAGTAGAAGTAGCCGCCTTGGCGATAGGGCACTGACTGATCGGTTTGCCGCACGCGGCCCTTCAACTCCTCGTAGAGCCGCTCCTGGACCGCTTCGGTATGCGCCATCACTGCCTTGGTGTACGCGTTCTCGTCCTCGAGATACTTGATGACCTCGGGGTTATCGCGATCGCGCAGCCAGTAGTACTGGTCAATGCGCACATTGCCGTGCTCGTTGAATTGGTGCGGGCGCACCGCCGCGAGAGGCGGCGCAGGTAGGGTTGCGGCGGTCCCGTTGGCCGGCACCTGTTGCCCGACGGTAGTGGCGGGAACCAAGGCGACGAGCGCGAGAACAAATGGCCGAATGCGTGCCAGCATGAGATACCTCGACGAAGAAGAGTGCCGGTCAGTTCGAATTAACGCTCGCGCGACGCCTCCGGCCAGAGGGTATGTTTCGGTCCGTGCCGACTCCTGACAGACCGCTGATAGTCGCTATAACGGGCGCCTCCGGCGCGCCGTACGCGGTCCGTCTGCTCGAGATCCTCGCCAATGACCACCTCCCTACCTGGCTCCTCGTGTCCACGCATGGTTGGCGGCTGCTCGCCGAAGAGTGCGGCATCAAGGATGAGGCCGCCCTCAAGAAGGCCACCGGTGGAGATTGGGGAAGCGTCCGGATCTTCAATGACGCCGACCGTGGCGCCGAGCCGGCGTCGGGATCAGTGAAAACGCTGGGCATGGTGGTGTGCCCGTGCTCCATGGGCACGATGGCCGCGATCGCGCACGGCACGAGCCGATCGCTGATCGAGCGAGCCGCGGATGTGACGCTCAAAGAGCGGCGCAAATTAGTGCTGGTGCCACGCGAGACACCGCTCTCGCTGGTGCATCTGCGGAACATGACGCTGGCCACCGAAGCCGGCGCCATCGTGCTGCCAGCGGCTCCCGGCTTCTATCATAGACCGCAGCAAATTGGCCAGCTCGTGGACTTCATCGTGCAACGCATCGTGGACCATTTTGGACTCGAGATCCAATTGGCCAAACGGTGGGAGGGCTGACGATGGAGGTCCGCGAGCTGCTGTCGCGCGAAGTGACGCCGGAGCTGTACCGCGAGATCCGGGAGCTGTGGAAGGCCCACTCGATCGCCGAGGACAAACGCGACATCGCCGGCCTGATCGCGACGCTCACGCCTGACTGTGTTTACGAGGTGCTCCCCGACGGCGAGCGGTGGGAGGGACACGCCGGCGCGACGCGCTTCTACACGGAGCTGCTATCGGCCTTTCCCGATATCCACTTCGATCTGCAGACGATCGTCATCGGACCGCAGGGCGTCAGTGAGGAAGCGCGCGTCACCGGGACGCACAAAGGCAAGTGGCTCGATCGCGCGCCGACGGGCGGGAAGGTCGAGTTCCGTGTCGTGATTTTCTTTCCCTGGGATTCCGCGAAAAGGAAGTTTGCCGGCGAGCGCGTGTTCGCGTTGCCGTGAGACTCGGCGTCATCTCTGACACTCATGGCATGCTGCGCCCGGCGGTTTTCGAGGTCTTCCGGGAGGTCGACCACATCCTGCACGGGGGAGACATCGGAAGCTGGGATCTGGTGCTCGAGCTCCAGGCCCTGGCGCCCGTGACGGCCGTCTATGGGAACACCGACGGTTTCGACATCCGCGCCAGAGTCCCGCAAGTAGCCGAAATCGAGCTGGATGGGTTTTCGATCGCTGTCACGCACGGCGACCAATTCGGGAGTCCGACGCCCGCCAAGCTGCACGAGGCTTTCCCACGCGCCGAGATCATCATTTTTGGGCACAGCCACCGACCGCTGCTCGAGCTTGTAGACAAGACGGTCACCGTCATGAACCCGGGTGGGGCAGGAGCCCCGCGGTTCGGCATCCCGCCGAGCGTGGGGATTCTGGAGCTGGAGCCGGGAATCCCGCCGCGGGGGAGGATCACCAACCTGACTTAATCGTTTCGACCTACGTGAATCTCCCCTTGCCGGGCTGCGTACGTCTTCTTAGTTTGGTCGAAGCAGCCTCCCGGTTCGCAAATTCACGGATGAAAGGGTCTACGGACTGAAATGATTCGTCCAACCACCGTTACGCCAATGCTGCGCCGCATCTGGGCGGAGCCGGGCACACAGTGCCGGCTCGGGCCATTTGTGGACGCGCGGGGGCGTATTGCGTCCGGGAACGCCGGCGCCGGTGGAGGTGGAGGAGCACCCTAGAAGTCGATCGGATCTAGTTCGCGCCGTGATCCGGCCTTCCGGGTGCTTCAAGGGACCTGGGAGGCCGTTCTGTTACACATGACTCGAGGATCACGGACATGAGCACGCAGCAACATCTCGACGATCACATCATCGCGCGCTACACGGCCCAGCCAACGCGGCTCCCTCCCGAGCTGCGCCGGAAGATCGAGCACGCCTGGCACGGCGCGCCCGTCCAGCTGTACGCGCTGGCCGATCTCGATCAGCGCCTCCTGCTCACCGAAGCCTGGTTGGCCGTCGGTCCGCGGCACATCGCGGTGGCGAAGCGGTCCGAGGGGGACAGCTGGGAAGTCCGAAGCATCGACCGGGCGCACGTCGAAGCGATCCGGGAGGCGCCCGGATTGTCGGCCAACACCCTGACGATCCTGGGCGCGCCCGGCGAGCCCGCCTTGGCCCTGCTGCGCTACACGCACCGGCAGCGGCACGCGTTCGAGAATATCCGGTTCGTGCTCGAAGAGCAGCTCACCGGGAAGGGGAACGAGCGGGAAATCCCGAACGTGGACGCCGACCGGATCTACGCGGACAGCGTAGCGCGCCCGATCCGGGAGGCGCAGGCGCTCGTCTCGGGTCGGCAGACCGCGGTCATTCGCCGGTTGCTGGGCTATCTCAAGCCCTACCGCCGGCAGCTGACCCTGGGAATGGCGGCCGCGACGGTGATCACGCTCGTCAGCCTGGTGCCGCCGTATCTCGCGGGCCACCTGATCGATCGCGTCGTGCGGCCGGCGCAGGCGGGGGCGTTACCGCTGGCTCGCGCGGCTACGATCGCGTGGCTCGCCGTGACCGCGATGGCGCTCGTGTTTCTCGTGCGCCAGGCCGCCGCGCACGTGCGGCTGCGGCTCATGTCGATCCTGGGTGAGTGGGTGGCGCGTGATCTGCGCGCCGAGCTGTACGAGCACATCCAGCGGCTGAGTCTGGCTTTCTTCTCGCGCAAGCGGACCGGAAGCCTGATCACGCGCGTATCCGCGGACACCGATCGGCTGTGGGATTTCCTGGCGTTCGGTGTGGTGGACGTGTCGCTGTCGCTCGTGATGCTGGCGGGGTTGGGCACGGTGCTGCTCACGCTCGACTGGCGGCTGGGGCTGGTGATGACCTTGCCGGTGCCGGTGTTCTGCTGGCTGATCTACCGGCACGGCGAAAACATCACGCGGCTGTTCATCCGCGCGTGGCGCAAGTGGTCGCGCGTAACCGACGTGCTGTCGGACACGATTCCGGGCATCCGGGTCGTCAAAGCGTTCAACCAGGAGCAGCGGGAGATCGAGCGCTTCGGTGACCGGAATCAGGACGTGACGGCGGAGTTCAATCGCATTCACGCCTCGTGGACGACGTTCTGGCCGCTGCTGATGCTCGGCGTGCACACGATGACCGTGGCGGTCTGGGTGTTCGCGGTGCCGCGGCTGCTGGGAAGCGGCGCCGAGCTGCCGGTGGGAACGTTCGTTTCGTTCCTGCTTTACACCACGATGTTCGTCGCGCCGATCGAGGTGATCGGTCAGATGGCACGGACGATCAACCGCGCGACGACCTCGGCGCACCGCGTGTTCGAGGTGCTCGACACCGAGCCCGAGGTGCGCGATGTCGCGGAGCCCGTGCGCCTGGAACCGGTGCACGGACGCGTCACCTTCGAGCACGTGACGTTCGGGTACGACGGGGTCCGGCAGGTGCTGCGCGGCGTGAGCTTCGACGTGTCGCCTGGTGAGCTGATCGGACTGGTCGGACCGTCGGGTGGTGGCAAGACGACGATCGTGAACCTGCTCGCGCGCTTCTACGACGTGACCGGGGGAACGATTCGCGTCGACGGCGTCGACATCCGGCGCCTCGATACGGGCCACTATCGGCGGCAGATCGGGATGGTGCTCCAGGATCCGTACCTGTTTCATGGCACGGTGCTGGACAACATCCGGTACGGCCTGCCGGAGGCGCCGCTCACTCAGGTTGTCGCGGCGGCGCAGGCGGCCAATGCCCACGACTTCATCACCACGCTGCAGCACGGCTATGACACGGTGGTGGGGGAGCGGGGGCACACGCTGTCGGGCGGCGAGCGCCAGCGCGTCTCGATCGCGCGCGCGATCCTGCACGACCCTCGCATCCTCATTCTGGACGAGGCCACGAGCAGCGTGGACACGGAAACCGAGCGCGAGATCCAGCAGGCGCTCGAGCGATTGGTGGCGGGGCGAACGGTATGCGCCATCGCGCACCGGCTCTCGACGCTTCGCAAGGCATCGCGGCTGTTCGTGATCGAGGACGGCCGGCTGGTGGAGCACGGCACGCATGCCGAGCTCCTTGCCAAAACTCACGGGAAGTATCGGCGCTTGTACGAGCTGCAATTGCAGCTTCAGTAGAAAGGAGGGGCCATGACAGTCGCGCTGAAACAAGTGACGCGGGCGGGAGCACTGGCGCTCGAGTGGCGGGCCGATGGTTCGCTGTGGGCCATGCGCGGCGAGGAGGAGCGCGCGGTTTCGGTCCGGCGCTGCTTCCCGTGGACGGAGCCCGCGCGGCATCTGTCCTTGCGCGATGCCGACGAGGAGGAGTTTGCGTTCGTGCGGGATCCCGCGGATCTGGACGCGCGCTCACGCGCGGCGCTGGAGATGGCGCTCGCGGTGGCGGGATTCGTGTTCGACGTGACGCGCGTGCTGGAAATCGACGAAGAGGTCGAGATCCGGCGTTGGCGGGTCGAGACGCGGCAGGGCCCGCGCACGTTTCAGACCAGGCTCGACGATTGGCCCCGCATGCTGCCGCATGGCGGTTTGTTGATCCGCGATCTGGCGGGGGATTTGTACCACTTGGCTCGCCCGGCGGCGCTGGACCGGAACAGCCGTGAGCTCCTGTGGGCGTTTGTGGACTAGAAAGTTGGAATGTTGGAAGGTTGGAGGGTTTGTCATTCCAACCTTCCAACCGTCCAACCTACCGCTGGCATCTCGGACAGAACGTCGTCGCCCGCAGGTCGATCGTGTGCGTTGTGACGAGCTTCTTGCCGCAGCGCACACACGGCTCTCCGCCGCGGCCGTACACCCGTAATTCGAACTGGAAACGTCCTCGGCCGCCGGTACCCGTGCGATAGTCGCGTACGGTCGTACCCGCGGCTTCCACCGCACGGCCCAGAATGCCGACCGTGGCCTCGTGCAGTGCCGCAAACTCGGTCAGGCTGAGCTTGTGGGTCGGTTTTGAAGGATCGATTCCCGCTTCGAACAGTGCCTCGTTCGCGTAGATGTTGCCGACGCCGGCGATGCGGCGTTGATCCATGATCGCCTTCTTCACCGCTGTCCGCGTCGTTCTCAGCCGCTCGGCGAACACGAAGGGTGTGAACGTTTCGTCGAGCGGCTCCGGGCCGATGCGCTCCGTGTAGGCCTTCCATCCCTTCTCATCGAGCAGCCAGATCGTGCCCAGCCGGCGCACGTCGCGGTAGACGAAGCGGCGGCCGTCGTTGAGCCCGCAAATGAGGACGGCGTACTTCGCCTGATCCTTCGTCGGAGGGCGGTCATGGACGACGAGTGTCCCGGTCATGCGGGGCTGGATGATCATCCGATGACCGCTCGACAGGCGAAACACGGCGTGCTTGGCTCGGCGGGTGACCTGCTCGATCGTGTTGCCCCGCAGCGTCTTGATCAGGCGGCGTTTCGACACGCGGCGCAGCACATCGGTCTTGCTGAGCTGGACGCGCGCGATGCGGTACCCCTCCAGGCGGGGGGCCAGCTCGCGGACGATCGTTTCGACTTCAGGAAGCTCCGGCACGCTGGATCTCGCGCCAGGCGACGTCGCGCCGCCAGGTCTTTCCTTCGAAAGCGATTCGCTCCGCCGCGTCGCGGCTCGCCTGCGCCGCGAGGGGCACCGTGGGGCCGAGCCCCGTGACGTTCAGTACCCGGCCGCCCGAGGTCCGCAGTCGGCCATCGGGGTCGCGGAATGTGCCGGCGTGAAAGACGATCACGCGTTCACCGAAGGCGTCGGGCGGCGGAAGTACGATCGCTACCCCCTTCTCGGGATTCTCCGGATACCCTCGCGCGGCCAGGACCGTGGTGACCGCGGCGCGCTCGGCATCGAGCACGTACCGGCCGGGGGATGGCCTCCACGACCGCTGGGCAATCGCCGCGAGATGCTGCGTGAAGCCGGGCGCGAGTGCCGGCAGCAGCACCTGCGTCTCCGGATCGCCGAAGCGGGCGTTGAACTCGAGCACGGACGGCGTGCCGTCGGGAAGGATCATCAGACCCGCGTAGAGCACGCCTTCGTACGGTGCGCCCTGTGCGGCAACCTCGCGCAGCACCGGCTCGAAGACGTCGGTGCGCACGCGCGCGAGCAGCGCGTCCGTCGCGATGCCGACCGGGCAGTACGCGCCCATCCCGCCGGTGTTCGGTCCGCTGTCGCCCTCGCCCAACCGTTTGTGGTCCTGAGCGGGCGGTAGCATCACCACGCGCTCTCCGTCCGTCAGCGCGAGCACGGAAAGCTCTTCGCCTTCGAGGAACTCTTCGATGACGATCTCCTTGCCGGCTTCACCCAGAGCGCCTTCCAGCATCGCTTGCGCCGCGGCGGCCGCGTCTGCCCGCGTCTGGCAGACGACCGCGCCTTTGCCGGCGGCGAGACCTGAGGCCTTTACCACCAGCGGCTCGGGGTGATCGCGGATGTAGTCGAGCGCGGGGGTCAGCTCGACGAATGCGGCACTCGCGGCGGTGGGGACCCCGGCGCGGCGCATCACTTCCTTGGCGTATGCTTTCGACGATTCGAGGCGCGCCGCCGCGGCGGTCGGACCGAACACAGCGCGCCCTTCGTCGCGTAGGCGATCGACGAGTCCCGCGGCGAGCGGGGCCTCAGGACCGACGATCGTCAGATCGATGTCATGATCGCGAGCTGCTGCGCCGAGCTTGTCGAGCTGCGTGGCGGCGATCGGCAGGTTGGTGCCGAGACTCGCGGTACCGGGATTCCCGGGAGCTGCAAAGAGCACGGTGTCGGAGGCGTCGCGCTGCAGTGCCCAGCAGAGGGCATGCTCGCGGCCGCCGCCTCCGACGACCAGTACTCTCACCGCTTCTTGAATGCGTCCGTAAACGCCTGGGCGGCCCGCTTGGCGGAGTCCACCACATCGTTCACGACGGCTTTTGCTTCCTTCATATAGTGCTCGCGCGCTTCATCGATATCCTTGTCGATCGGGCGGTTCTCCGCGTCCGGGCCACGGCGCGTGTACTCGCCGCCCAGGATCCGCTCGTAGTTTCCCGCTCCGATCCAGCGCTGCAGCTCGGCGGCGCGCAGCGTATTGAACGGGTGCGTGCGATCGAGCGTATTGAGGATCTGGAAGATACGGTCGAGTGCGCCTCCCGTTTCCTCGTATTCCTTGGCTTGCACGAGGAACGCGTTGAGGTCCATCTGCTTCATGTCGCCCCCACCCGCCATCTTGAGATACATGCGCATCGCCGCGTTGGGATCCTGGGTGGACAGTAATCCAGCGCGATCGGAAGAGAGCTCGCTTTTCCGGAACCACTCGAGCAACGCGATCCGGATCGGCAACAGGGCGATGCCCGCCAGAAACGGCAGCGTGGAAAAACTGAAGTTGAGGATCAGGATCAGGATCGTGACGTAGAGCGCGTGTCCGCTCATCACATGGCCCAGCTCGTGACCCAAGAGCGTCCGCATCTCATCGTCATCGAGCAGCTTCAACGCGCCGGAGTTGATGACGATGAACGGCCGGTCCATCCCGTAGGCGCCGGCGTTGACGAACGGCGTCTGGGATACGAACAGATCGGGTCGCGGCTCCCAATCCATCGTCGTCAGCACATCGGTGTACAGCTCATTGAGACGCGGGAACTGCTGAGGCCCAACGCGCACGGCGTCTGCCTGGAATAGCAGGCGGATGCCGCGCTCGCCGATGAATCCGTAGATCTTCTTCACCACCTGGTCGAACCCGGGAATGGCGCGCAGCGACTGCAGCGCCGCGCGATCCGCGGGATGCTCCCACGAGACGGGAGAGATCTGCGTCAACACTTTCCGCGGACGCGCCGCGGGAAGGCTATTCGTTGGCTCGGTCATGCCTATCTCCTGATTGGATTCCCACACGTACGACGGTGGAAACCAGGTGTTTCGTCAGTCATCGGCCAATGCCTGGTCCAGATCGCCGATTAGGTCCTCCACGTCCTCAATTCCGACCGACAGCCGCACCAGGCTATCCGTCAGCCCCATTCGCCGGCGCATCTCCGGCGGGACGCTGGCGTGGGTCATGGATGCCGGATGCCCGATCAAGCTCTCCACGCCGCCCAGCGACTCGGCCAGCGCGAAGATCTTGGTTCGCTCCACGAAGCGCCGGGCCACGGCGGGATCGCCCAGCTCGATGCTGATCATCCCGCCGAATCCCTTCATCTGACGGGACGCGAGATCGTGCTGCGGATGTGAGCGAAGACCCGGATAGTAGACACGCGGGATTCTAGGATGTTTTTCCAGCCATTCGGCGATGCGGCGGCCGCTCGCGTCATGCTGCCGCATTCGCAGGGCCAGCGTCTTGGTGCCCCGCAATGCCAGCCAGCAGTCGAAGGGCCCCGGCACGGCGCCGGCGGAGTTCTGGATGAAGCCGAGCCGCTCGGCGACGTCATCGCTCTTCGCGACCAGCATCCCGCCCACCATATCGGAATGGCCGTTCAGATACTTCGTCGTCGAATGCAGGACGATGTCGGCCCCGAACTGGAGCGGCTGCTGGAAGAAGGGAGTCGCAAACGTGTTGTCCACGACGAACAGCGCCTTGGCCTTGCGTGCGATCTCGCCGGTCGCGGCGAGGTCGCACAGTCGCATCATTGGATTGGTTGGCGTCTCGGCGTACACAATCTTCGTGTTCGGCTTGACCGCGGCTGCGACCGCGGCGGTCTCGCCGCCGTCCACGAACGTGAACGTGATGCCCATACGCGACCAGATGTGGGTCATCTGCCGGTGCGAGCCGCCGTAGACGTTTTCACCACTGACGACGTGATCGCCGGCGGACAACAGCTTCATCACCGCATCGAGCGCCGCCAGCCCGGAGCCGAACGCGAATCCGTGCTGGCCACCCTCGAGCGCGGCGACGTTGCGCTCCAGCGCCTCACGCGTCGGGTTGCGCGTGCGGGCGTACTCGTAGCCCTTGTGACGCCCGAGCCCGTCCTGGATGTAGGTGGAGGTCTGGTAAATCGGCGTCATCACGGCGCCACTGAGGGGATCCCCTAGGTGCCCGGCGTGCACAGCGCGTGTCGCAAAGCGGCGCGTGAGGTCCTGTTCGGCGACTCGCGTCATGGCCGGAACGTAAGGGCGGCTTCCGCCAGGGGCAAGCGATGCATACGTTAGCGACCGTGCCACCCTTCTCCGGAATGCGCTGTCTGGTCGTGGACGATGAGCCGCGGCTGCGCCGTGTGCTCGTCCGCCTGCTCGAAGGAGAAGGCTTCGCATGCGCCGAGGCGGGCTCAGGCGTCGAGGCGCTGAAAGAACTCGAGCAGGTGCCGGTGCCGCTGGTGATCTCCGACCTGCGCATGCCGGAGATGGACGGTGTGACGTTGCTGCGCGAGATCATCACGCGCTGGCCGGAGACCGCGGTGATCGTCGTGACCGCCGTCGCCGAAGTGGAAAGCGCCGTCGCATGCCTGCAGATGGGCGCCCTCGACTACGTCGCCAAGCCGTTTCATCTGGATGAAGTCCGCGCCCGCGTCTCACAGGCGCTCGACAAGCGCCGGCTCATCATCGAAAACCGCAATTATCAGCAGGGTCTCGAGTATCGCGTGGAAGCGCAAGCGCGGCGCATCGAAGAGCTGTTCCTGGAGGGGGTGCACGCCCTGGTGTTCGCGCTGGAAGCGAAAGATGCGTACACGCGTGGTCATTCGATGCGTGTCGCCAACTACTCCGTGGAAATCGCGCGCGCCCTGGGGCTCGATAAGGACCTGATCGATACGATTGCGCTGGGTGCCGAGCTGCATGACGTGGGAAAAATCGGCGTGAGTGAGAGCGTGCTGCACAAGGCAGGGAAGTTGTCCGAGGCCGAGTACCGCCACATCATGGAGCACACCGTCATCGGGGCGCGCATTCTCGGCCCGTTGATGCGCGACGCGCCCGGCGCGCTCGCGATCGTGCGGTCGCATCACGAGCGCCTGGACGGCAGCGGCTTCCCCGACGGTCTCAAAGGCGATGTGATTCCGCTCGAGGCGCGGCTGGTGAGTGTAGCGGACGCGTTCGACGCCATGACGAGCGTGCGGCCATACCGCCCCTCGCTGTCGGTCAAGCATGCGATGCGCGAGCTGGAAGAAGGGAAAGGGGTGCAGTTCGACGCCGAGGTCGTCAATGCCTTCTTGAAGGCCTTCGCTGAGATTGCGACGCTGCCCATTCCCACCCCGCAGCTGCAGCCTCTACGCCTGCCCACCCGGGCCATGGAAGCTCGTCGGGCCTAGTCCATGTCCGACACACTGATGGTCAGTGTGTCGGGGGTCCGAGGTCTCGTCGGCACCGACCTCACCCCCGAAGTCGTCGCCCGCTGGGCGGCGGCATTTGGCACATGGGCGAGAGACGGGAAACGGCCGTCGGGCCGTCGGGCCGTCGGGCCGTCGGTCGTTGTCGGACGGGATGCTCGCACGTCCGGGCCCATGTTCGTGGCGGCTGCGACGGCCGGCCTGCAGTCGGTCGGGTGCCATGTAATCGATGTGGGCCTTGTTGCCACACCCACGGTACAACTCGCGGTCGAACACCATCGGGCGGCGGGGGGTATCGTGCTCACCGCCAGCCACAATCCCATCGAGTGGAACGCACTCAAGTTCGTCGGGCCCGATGGCATCTTTCTTGATAGTCAATCGGGCACGCGGGTACGCGAACTGGCTGCGGGGAATTCCCTGCCACGAGCCAATTACAATGCGATCGGCGGTGTGGAGGCGGATTCGGACGCGATTTCCCGCCATCTCGCCGCCGTGCTCGCGCTTCGGGCAGTGGATGTACGGGCCATCAAGCGCCGGCGTTTTCGCGTCGCGCTCGATACCGTACGCGGCGCCGGCGGCGCGGTGATGCCGGAGCTGCTGAAGCGGCTGGGTTGTCGGGTGACGGCCATCAACCTGGAGACGGACGGGTTGTTTCCGCGCCCACCAGAGCCGGTGCCCGAGAATCTCAAGGCTCTTGGGCGACTCGTCAGGCGGCACAAGGCGGACGTCGGTATTGCAGTGGATCCGGATGTCGATCGCCTGGCGATCGTCGACGAGCGGGGCCGGCCGATTGGAGAGGATTACACACTCGCGTTTGCGATTCGGGCCGTCCGGCCGTCCGGCCGTCGGACCGTCGTCTGCAATCTCTCGACGAGTCTCGTCGTCGAGGACGCGGCGAAAGCGTTCGGGGCCGAAGTCATCCGCGCACCGGTGGGGGAAGCGCACGTCGCGCGGAAGATCATCGAGCTGAAAGCGGCGATCGGCGGCGAAGGGAACGGTGGAGTGATGTATCCGGCGCTGCATGTTGGTCGGGACGCGCCGGTGGCTGGGGCGCTGTTGCTGGGGCTGCTGGCGCGCGAACGGGTGACCGTCAGCGAACTTGTGGCCCTGCACCCTCGTTACACGATCGTGAAGGCGAAAGTGCCACGCGGTCCGCGGCTCGAGCCGGTGTATGACGGATTGCGGCGCCGATTCCCGGAGGCCGCAGTGGACACGCAGGATGGACTTCGGCTCGCATGGCCCGATCGCTGGCTGCATGTGCGGCCTTCGGGCACGGAGCCAATCATTCGGCTGATCGCGGAAGCGCCGTCGCGCGCTGACGCAGAACTCTTGATAGACGAAGGGCGGCGGCTATGTGCGGCATCGTAGGGTACACGGGAAAGCGGATGGCAGCGCCCGTCGTACTCGAGGGTCTCAAGCGGCTCGAGTATCGCGGCTATGACTCGGCCGGTCTGGCCGTCGTCAATGGCGGTCTCGAGGTGTTTCGGGCGCCCGGAAAGATCGCCGTGCTGGAGCGAGAGCTCGGCGCCAATCTGCCGGAAGGCACCACGGCCATCGCCCACACGCGCTGGGCCACGCACGGCGCCCCCAACACCGTCAACGCCCATCCGCACGTCGATTGCGGCGGCACGCTGGCGCTCGTTCACAACGGCATCATCGAGAATGCCAGCGCCCTGCGGCAGGCTCTCGCCAAGCGTGGACACGTGTTCCGCTCGCAGACCGACACAGAAGTGCTGTCCCATCTCATCGAGGAATCGCATACCAAGGGAGCGTCACTTCTCGACGCGACCGCCGAGGCGCTGAGTCAGGTCGAAGGCGCATACGGCATCGCGGTGATCTCGAGTCGCGAGCCCGACACGATCGTGGCGGCCCGGCGGGGCTCGCCGCTGCTGGTCGCGATCGGCAACGGCGAGAACTTCGTCGCGTCGGACGCCTCGGCGGTGTTGGCGCACACGCGCTCGGTCGTCTACCTCGACGACGGTGAGATCGCCGAGGTGAAGCCCACCGATTACCGGATTATGGATCTCGGAGCGGCGGAGAAGGAGAAAACGGTCACGCACGTGGAGTGGGACCTCGCCACGATCGAGCGCGGCGGCTACGCGCACTTCATGCTCAAAGAGATCATGGAGCAGCCCGAGAGCGTGCGGAACACGCTCCGCGGCCGCCTGCTCGAAGAAGAAGGGACCGTCCGCTTCGGCGGCTTGAACATCAGCGACGAGGAGCTGCTCAAAGTGCAGCGGATCGTCATCACCGCCTGTGGCACATCGTGGCATTCGGCGCTGATCGGCGAATACATGATGGAGGAGCTGGCCCGCATCCCGACCGAGGTCGAGTACGCGTCGGAGTTCCGCTACCGGAACCCCATCGTGGACGAGCGGACCCTGGTTATCGGCATCTCGCAGTCGGGAGAGACCGCGGACACGCTGGCGGCACTGCGCGAGGCAAAGCGGCGAGGCGCCCGGACGCTGGGGCTCATCAACGTCGTGGGGAGCACGATCGCCCGCGAAGTGGACGGCGGCATCTATCTCCACGCCGGTCCCGAAATCGGGGTGGCCAGTACCAAGGCGTTCACCAGCCAGATCGTCGCGATCGCGCTGTTGACGCTAAAGATGGGCCGGCTGCGTGCCCTCTCGATCCTGCAGGGCCGGGAAGTGGTGCGGGCGCTCGCCAGGCTGCCCGAGCTCGTCAGCCGCGTGCTGACGAAGGCGCCGCAGATCGAGCAGCTCGCCGACCGGCTGGTCCGCGCGCAGAACGTGCTCTACCTGGGCCGCGGCTACAACTTCCCGGTCGCGCTCGAGGGCGCGCTCAAGCTGAAGGAAATCTCCTACATCCACGCCGAAGGCTATCCCGCGGCGGAGATGAAGCACGGCCCCATCGCGCTGATCGACGACCTGATGCCGGTCGTGTTCATCGCCCCCAAGGACGGGGTACATCAGAAGGTCGTGAGCAATATCGAAGAGGTGAAGGCGCGCGGCGGCCGGGTGATCGCCATCGTGACCGAGGGCGACAGAGCGCTCGACGCACTGGCCGATCACCGCATCGAGATTCCCGAGACGCTCGATCTCCTCACACCGGTGCTGAGCGTGGTGCCGTTGCAGCTGCTGGCCTACTACATCGCGGTGCGGCGCGGCTGCAACGTTGACCAACCTCGCAACCTGGCCAAGAGTGTGACCGTCGAGTGAGAGTCGTCCTCCAGCGGGTTTCTCGCGCTGAGGTTCGAGTTGCAAGCCGGGTCACCGGAAGGATCGGGCCCGGCTTTCTCGTGCTCATCGGTTTCGCCCCCACCGATACTGAGGCGTCTCTCACGTGGATGGCCGAGAAGATTCTCGGGCTGCGGCTGTTCGGTGACGCCGCCGGGAAGATGAACCGCGATCTCGCCGACGTTGGCGGTAGCATCCTGGTGGTCTCTCAGTTCACCCTGTACGGCGATGCCAGCAAGGGGCGACGGCCCAGCTTCATCGATGCCGCGCCGCCGGACGTCGCGATTCCTCTGTATGAGCGCTTCGTTGCGCTCTTGCGCGAAAAGGCGGGCGGGAAGCTTCCCGTCGAGACGGGTGAATTCGGCGCGATGATGGAAGTCGAACTGGTCAACGATGGGCCGGTAACGTTGATTCTAGAGAAGTGAAACCGATCGTTCTCGCCTCCGGCTCGCCGCGCCGGAAACAGCTGCTCGAAATGCTGCGCATCCCCTTCCGCGTCATCGCGCCCGACGTGGACGAGCACGTGCTCCCCGGCGAAAAGCCCGACGCCTACGTGACCCGGTTATCGCGCGCGAAGGCGCAGGTCGTGGTTGCTCGCGCTCCCGGCGAAGTGGTCTTGGCGGCGGATACGACGGTGGTGCTCGGGGGAAGGATCTTCGAGAAGCCGACCTCTCCGGCCCATGCCGTCGAGATGCTCGAGCAGCTGCAGGGCAAGACCCACGAGGTGCTCACAGCGGTCGCGGTGGCGGAGAATGGCAGGCTCGAGCAGGCACTCGACGTTTCGCGCGTGACATTTCGGCCCAACAACCGGCAAACGCTCGAGGAATACGTGGCGACGGGTGAACCGCTCGACAAGGCGGGCGCCTACGCCATTCAAGGGCTCGGCGCGCCGCTGATCGAGCGCGTGGAAGGCGACTTTTTCGGAGTGATGGGACTGCCGCTGCGGTTGGCGCTGGACCTGCTCGCGAAGTTCGGGCGGCCTTACCGCTTCACGCGATAGACCGGCACCTTCTTCGTCTTTCCTTTGACCTGAATCGGCTCGAGCGCCTCGACCTGGGGCGGGTTCTTCAGCGCCTTGTAGAACGGCTCCGAGATCAAGATTTCGTTGCCGCCGGCCGATGAGCACAGCCGGCTCGCGGTGTTCACCGCATCGCCGATCACGGTGTACTCGAGCCGCCGGTTCGAGCCGACGTTGCCCGCAAAGACTTCGCCGAAGTTGATGCCGATGCCGATGGCGAGCGGCTGGCGGCCCGATTCCTTCCATTTCGCGTTCATCTTTTCGAGCGTGTCGAGCTGGTCGAGGGCGCATTGCATGGCGCGGTCGGCGTCGTCGGCATGGCCGAACGGCGCGCCCCACAGCGCCATGATCGCGTCGCCCATGAACTTGTCGAGCGTGCCCGAATGCTCGAACACGATGTCCACCATCTCGGTGAAATAGTCGGTGAGCAGGCCGGCGATCTCATCGGGATTCATCGTCTCCGACATCGGCGTGAAGCCGCGAATGTCGGAGAAAAAGACGACCACCGGCTGCTTCTGACTGGGCAGCTTGCCCGCGTCCTGCTGCTCGGCGATGACGGACGCGATGTTCGGCGAGAAATAGCGCTCGAAGTTCGAGCGGACCAGCGCTTCGCGGCGAATCCGCTCCGAGAGCTGCGAGTTCTCGATGGCGATCGCGATGAGGCCGCCGAAGGCAATCAGGAACTCGAGGTCCTCGTCGGCGAACGAGTGCGTGGCCGTGAGGTTGTCGACGTAGAGGATGCCCAGGACCTTCTGGTCAGACCCCATGAGGGGCGTGCACATCGCGCTGCGCACGCTCTGGATGAGAATCGACTTTCCCTTGAAGCGCTCGTCGGCGGCCGCGTTGTCCGACAGGATCGCGACGCGCTCCTCCACCGCCTTGCGCGCGATCGACTGCGGCACGTGCTTCGCGGCACTGGCGTCACCGGTACGGCTCTTGGAGATGCGCGGCACCAGCTCGTCCGACTTGCCGTCGAGCAGCAAGATCGACACGCGGTCCACGTTCATGATCTGGAACGTGAAGTCGACCACTTTGTCGAGCAGCCGGTCCAGCTCCTGCTGTTTGGACAGCTCCTTGGACACTTCGAGCAGCAGCGACAGCTTCTTCTCGCGTCGTTCCTCGACGCTTTGCGCGTGGACCTTGAGATGGGAGTTGCCCTGCGCCTGGTCCATGACGATCGCCGGCACGCCGCCCGAGACGCTCACCGGCAGCTGCCGGACGATCGTTCCCCCCGCCACGCCGCCTTTTCCCGTTCCCGCCTTTGCAAAATCGGCGGGCGGCGGCACCACCTGCGGGCGGGGCGCCGGCGCGGTCACTTCTTTGACGCGAAACGCCACCTTGCCGAAGGTCACGACGTCGTTCGCGCCCGCTTCCGCCTCGGTGACTTTGGCGCCGTTCAAGAACGTGCCGTTCGACGAGCCGAGATCGGTGACGCGGACGCCGCTCTCGGTGAGGACGATTTCGGCGTGACGCCGCGAAATGGTGGGATCGTAGATCGGCACGTCGCTCGTGACGGCCCGCCCCACCACGAGTTTGCGCCCGAGCTGGAGATCGATCGACTGCTCGCCGGAGGTGCTCATCAACTTGAACACAGGCCCGAAAATATAGGTCGCTGGGGGCTAATCACCAGCTTTCGCAAGGGCGAGCGCACGCAACACCGCCTGCGCTTTGGCTTCGGTCTCCGCGAATTCGCGCGCCGGCTCGGAATCGGCGACGATGCCTGCGCCGGCTTGCACGATGACGCGATCCTTGAGCACGAGCGCCGAGCGAATGGCGATCGCCGTATCCATGGTCGCTGCGCCCCAGCCGACATAGCCCACGGCGCCGGCGTAGGGACCGCGCCGCTCCGGCTCCAGCTCGTCGATGATTTCCATTGCGCGCACCTTGGGTGCGCCGCTCACCGTTCCTGCCGGGAAACACGCACGAAACACATCGAGCGCATCGTGCCCGGGACTCAATTGCCCGCGCACTTCGCTGACCAGGTGCTGCACATGGGAGTAGCGCTCGATCTGCAACGACTCGGTCACGCGGACCGTTCCGTAGCGCGCCACCCGACCGATGTCGTTGCGTCCCAGATCGACGAGCATGCGATGCTCGGCGAGCTCCTTCGCGTCGCCCCGGAGCGCCGTCGCGAGCGCTTCATCCTCGGCCGCAGTCGCGCCGCGGGGACGCGTGCCGGCAATCGGGCGTACGGTGACCTCGTCGCCTTCCACGCGGACCAGCACTTCGGGCGAGCTGCCCACGAGCGTCACATCGTCAAGGGCGAGATAGAACAAATACGGAGCCGGATTCAGCGCGCGCAGATAGCGGTAGAGCCGCAATGGATCGACGGCGCCGGGGACGACCTGGCGGCGTGACAGCACCGCCTGGAAGACGTCTCCGGCCGCGATGTATTCGCGGATCTTCGCGACGTCGCGCTCGAAGGCGGCACGGGGATACTTCGATTCAGGCTGCAAGGCCCTCGTGTCACCGTCCAGCGAGAGCGGTGCCAGCGGATGCGTCGCGCCGAGCCGGCCGATGAGCGTGTCGAGCCGCTCCTGCGCGCCGTCATAGAGCCGCAACCGCTGCGCCGCGGACGCGCCCGCCGGCGCCTCGACGTTCGCGACCACGATCGCCCGTCCGAACACATTGTCGAGGATCACGAGCGAGTCGGCGATCATGACGATCGCGTCGGGAACGTCCCCCCCGAACGAATCGTCGGGTGCACGGGGAAGCCGCTCGATGCTGCGCACGAGATCGTACCCGAGATAGCCGACGGCTCCGCCGGTAAAGCGCGGCATCGCCCCGCCCGGGAGCGCGACGCTGGGGAGCGCCCGCATGCGGTCCGCGAGATGCGCGAGGGGATCCTGCGTCTCGCCGGCGGGTCGCCAGCCGGTGGACGGGCTCCACCGTTCGACCGTGGGGCCGCGGTAGCGCCACGCTTCGCGCGGCTCGGTGCCCAGGAACGTGTATCGCGCCCAGCGCTCGCCGCCCACGAGCGATTCGAGCAGAAACGCGAACGGGGGGCGCGCGATCTTGGCAAAAGCCGCCACAGGGGTGTCGGCGTCCATGACGACCTCGCGCGTCACCGGCACGATGCCGCCGGCTTTGGCTCTCTCCAGGAATGCGTCGCGCGGGTCCATCATCTAGATTTGGCGGCGATGCGCTGGTCCCCCTCCGTTGCACTCCTGCTCCTGGCGTTGCCCTCCCGTGCGTCCGGTCAGGACTGGAACAGCGATTCCGCCCTCGCGCTGGCGCGGCGCGCCATCGAGCGCCGCTCCCGCGCCGCGGTCGATACCGCGCTGCGCGACTACAAAGCCCAGGCTCACGGGTTTCTCTTCTTCCTCGGGCAGTTCGGCGAAGGGCTCACCGAGCCGCCGCGCCTCGTCAAAGCCGACCAGCTGGAGCTGGAAGTGTACTGGAAGGCGCCGCAGCTCAGCAAGCAGCGCATCATCGGCTGGCGCGATCGCACCGAGCTGCCAACCGACATCAACTATCATCGCGATCACCTCGGTATCGTGCAGAACAACTTCGGCAGTGCCATCCGGCTCGGCGAGGGCGACGAAGTGCGCGATGTCCCGCATCCGCTCGCCCCCCCCCCGGGGGGCACCGACGTGTACGACGTTGCGCTGGGCGACACCACAACGATCGTGCTGCCGCAGCGCGCCGTGCGCGTCGTGGCGCTGCGCGTGCGGCCGAAGAATTTTGCGGCAGCCGCGATCGTCGGCACGCTGTTCGTGGATCTCGAGTCCGCCGACCTGGTGCGCATGGCGTTCAGCTTCACGCCCCCCGCCTATCTCGACCCCCAGCTCGAAGACGTCAGCATCGTGCTCGACAACGCGCTGTGGGAGGGCCGGTTCTGGCTGCCGTATCGCCAGGAGATCGAGATCCGCCGCCGCGCGACATGGCTCGATATTCCGGCGCGCGGCATCATTCGCGGACGCTGGGAGATCGGCGGGTACCTGTTCAATGTCGGGCTTGCCGCAAGCTGGTTCCGAGGCGAGGAAATCACGGCCGTGCCCAAAGCCGAGCGCGATTCTTTTCCCTGGACCACCCCGCTCACCACCGCGATCCAGGACATCGCCGAGCCGGTGCGGCAGAACGATCTGCAGCAGGTGCGCGCCGAAGTCAGCCGCATTGCGGGCCGGCGCGTTCTCACCGGCCTCAAGCGGCGGCGACTCGGCGCGCGCGCGCTGAGCGACCTGATTCACGCCAACCGCGTGGAAGGGCTGGCCGCCGGCGCCGGGCTCGTGTGGCGCACACCGGGCGATGGCTTCGAGATCCGCGGGCTCGGCAGTTACGGGTTCTCCGACGGCAGCGGCAAGGGCCTTGTCGCCATCACATCCGCCGACGGCCTCGAGCTGGCCGTCTACCGACAAGTGCGCGACATCGCGGACGCGCCGGTGATCGCGCCGCTGCTGAACTCGATTGCCTCCCAGGAATTCGGCGACGACTACGGCGACTACTATCGCGCCACCGGCGTGCGGCTCGGCGCGCGGTTCGCGATCGGAGCGCGAGGCGAGTGGCAAGTCACGGCGACGCGGGAGCGCGTCCAATCGCTCCGCGTGCGAGCGACCCCCGCGACGGGGCGGTTTCGACTCAATCCCGCGGTGCACGATGGCCACTATTTCATCGGAGCGCTCACCGCCCGGCGCCGCAGTGAAGGGTTCGCGGTGCGCCGCGACGTCGCGGGAGAGGCGACGCTCGAAGTCGGAGGGAACTACGTCCGCCTGAGCGGCACGGGACATTTGCTGGTTCCCCTCGGACGCCAACGGCTGCTGACGCGCGTGCAATTCGGTCTGGGCAGCGAGGAGCTGCCGCCGCAACGGGCGTTTCTCCTGGGCGGCCGTGGCACGCTGCTCGGCGATGCGTTCCGGGCGTGGGGTGGGCGTCGCGCCGCGCTGCTCCACCTCGAGCTGCGCACGCCTGTCCCATTCTTTCGTCTCAGCGCGGGCCCAGCGCGCACCCCGGGAACGATCACGCTCGCGCCGTACGCCGCGGTCGGTTGGACGTCGAAACCGGTCACGTTGACTCCGTGGCAGGCTACGCCCGAAGCGCGGGTGACACTGGGACTCGGCGCCGAATGGCTGGGTCTGATCCGCGTGGAGGCGGGTTACGGTGTGCAAAGCCGGCGGGTGCACGTCGCGTTCGACGTGACGCGCGATTTTTGGGACATACTGTAGGCTAGACGTCTAGGCGCCCAGACGCCGAGGAACTACTTTGGAGGCTGCCTCATGGCAGTAACCGCGTTCCCCGACGAATGGCTGGCCCAGTCCCTCGAGGGCCTGATCACTCCCGAGCTGCTGCAACAGCTGCGGGGGAAGGCGGAGTCCGGCCGGACGCTGTGGGAATGCATCGTCGCCGAAAAGATCGCGACCGACGCCGAGATCATCGACAAGCTGTCGCACCGGTTTCGCCTGAAAATCGCCGATGCTTCCAAGATCGATCCCGCGGTTCGGGACGGCGTGCCTGAGCAGCTCGCGCGGCGCTACCGCGTCCTCCCCATCCGACTGACGGACTCCTACCTCGAGCTGGCCACCGCGAATCCGTTCGACCTCGACGCCGAAAAGGCGCTCGCATTCGCCACGGCGCGGGAAATCCGGATGTTCTTGCTGTCGCCCGCCAAGATCAGCGAGAAGCTGGACGAGATGTACAAGCCTGAGAAGGCGTACGACAAGCTGCTCGAGGGCATGCAAGAATCAGGCAACCTCGTGCAGCTCGCCGACACTGCGCCCGAAGAGCTCAACGTCTCCGAAGCGGATGCGAGCCAGAAGCCCGTCGTGCGCCTGGTGGACATGATCATCTCCGAGGGCATTCTCTCCCGGGCAAGCGACATCCACGTCGAGCCGGAGGAAGGCGGCGTGGCGGTGCGCTACCGCATCGACGGTGTGCTGCGCCAGGTGATGAAAATCCCACGCCAGGCCGGGCTGCCGCTGATTTCCCGCATCAAGATCATGTCGTCACTCGACATCGCCGATCGCCTGCGGCCGCAGGACGGCCGGGCGCGCGTGGCGGTGAACGGCCAGCCGATCGACCTGCGCGTCTCGACCCTTCCGGCCCAGCTGGGCGAAAAGGTCGTGATCCGCATCCTGGATTCGCGCGCCACGGTAAAGTCCCTGGACTCGCTCGGCCTGAACCCGGGGGAGGGCGAGGCCATCAAACGGCTGCTCGAAAACCACGAGGGCATCCTTCTCGTAACGGGTCCCACCGGCTCCGGGAAGACCACGACGCTCTACTCCGCGATCAATCAGATCAAGAGCGAGGGCGTCAACATCGTGACGGTCGAAGACCCGGTCGAGTACCGGATGCAGGGCATCGTGCAGGTGCAGGTGCAGGAAAAGGCCGGGCTGACCTTCGCCGCCGCGCTGCGATCCATCCTGCGCCAGGACCCCAACGTCGTGCTCGTCGGCGAGATCCGGGACAAAGAGACGGCGCAGATCGCGGTGCAGGCGTCGCTGACGGGACACCTGGTGCTCTCCACTCTGCACACGAACGACGCCGCCAACGCGGTTACGCGGCTCGTGGACATCGGCGTCGAAGCCTACAAGATCGCCGCATCGCTGCGCGGCGTCGTGGCGCAGCGCCTGATGCGCAAACTGTGCCTGACCTGCAAGGAAGTATGGATGGAAGCGCCGCCCGAGCGGCTGCGGCGCTGGATCCCGAAAGGGACGCCGCTGTACCGCGCGGCGGGCTGTCCCGACTGCGCGATGACCGGTTACCGCGGCCGTTTCTCGATTCTCGAAATCCTCACGATGACGCCGGAGCTGGAACGGCTGATCGCCGCCGGAGAGGCAGCGGACCGCATCGCCGCCGCGGCGCGGCGGGGCGGAATGAAAGGGTTGTGGGACAGCGGGCTCGCGCATGTGACGCGCGGCGAGTCCACGCTCGAAGAGCTGACCCGCGTCGTGGATATCCCGGCCGAGGAAGAGGCGCCGGCGCCTGCGGAAAAGGCTCCCGCCCGGGCGTCGGGCACCAGCCGGCTGTCCGGCGGTGCCGAAGCGCGCTTCGCGGTCCCCCCCGAGCCGGCCGCTCCTGTCTCGACGCATTTCGATCTGCTCGAGGAGCAGGCGCCCCCGGCGCGGCGCTCCGGTGCGCACGGCCAACCGGCGTCGAAGGTGCTGCTCGTCGATGACGAGGACAGTCTTCGCAAAGTCATGCGCGACCTGCTGGAGCGAGACGGCTATATCGTCACGGAAGCGCGCGACGGCGTGCAGGCGCTCGATCAGGTCGATCGCGTCGGGCCCGACATCATCGTGCTCGATTTGAATCTTCCCGGACTGGACGGTTACGGCGTGCTGTCCCATTTACGGTCGCGTCCGGCGACCGCGAACATTCCCGTCATCGTGCTGACCGCGAAGGGCGACGAAGACAACGAAGTTCGCGTCTTCGAGCTGGGTGCAGACGACTTTCTCACCAAACCATTCCGAGCCCGCGCGCTGTCCGCGCGTCTCGAAGCGGTCCTCGGCCGGCGGCGCTGACTTCTGTTCGCGTGTCCTTCGTGGACACATACGCCCTGCGCGGCGCGGGAGAGCGTCTGGAGGTACTCGCGCTGCGCCGCGGCACGAGCGGCCGCAATCCGGGATCGTGGGAGACAATTCACGGGACGATCGAGTCGGGTGAGACGCCGGTGCAGGCGTCGTTGCGCGAATTGCGCGAAGAAACGGGCCTCGTGCCCGAGAAATTCTACAATCTCAGCCGCACGGAAGCGTTCTATCAGCATCGCAGCGACGAGCTGGCGCTGATTCCCGTGTTCGCCGCGTTCGTCACGCCCAGCGCGACGGTGAAAGTCTCGGCGGAGCACGATCGCGCCGAATGGCTGAGCATCGCGGCCGCGGCGCGGCGCTTTGCCTGGCCACGAGAGCGAAGAGCACTGGATGACATTTTGTCAATAGTGGGGGGTGGCAACGCGGGCTTGCTGGAAGATGTACTGCGAGTAAGCTAGTACTGGGCTCCCTTGTGAATCCATTCTATCATCGGATCTACCGCGTGGTCCGTCACATCCCCAAGGGGCGGGTGGCGACGTACGGCATCATCGCGCGGTTGGCCGGCCGGCCCGGCGCCGCGCGCACGGTAGGATGGGCGCTCTCCGCACTCCCCGAAGACAACGATGTGCCGTGGTGGCGCGTCATCAACGCGGCGGGCCGCATTTCATTTTCCAGTCAGGATCACAGCGCCGTGTTGCAGCGCGCGCTGTTGTTGCGCGAAGGCGTGCGCTTCGCGCCGGGTGGCGGAGGCGCGGTGAATCTGGGGACGTACGGTTGGCCGTCGGAGGCCTACGACAGTGCCGTCGCCTCCCACAAGCGCGCCGCCTCGACGCGCAGATCGCGCAAGTTGAAAGGCTTGCGGACGTAACGCACGCCGAGACGTGCGAGCGTCTCCTCAGTACTCGGCCGCACGTCGCCCGTGGCGACGATGATCCGCTCCCGCAGTGCCGGCAGTCTCGTGATTAATTCCTCCGCCAGCAGCGTTCCCCGTTTTCCGGGCGCCATCGCGCGCGCGTCGGTAATCACGAGATCGAAGCCGCCGCGCTGCGCGAGATCGAGCGCGTGCTGCGGATCGCCCGCCACCTCCACGTCATGACCGTCGCGCGCGAATAGCGCCTTGATCGTTCGCTGCACGGCGGGATCAGCGTCGACGAGGAGGATCGTGCGTTTCACCGAGGATGCCGCGTTGACGGTTGGTGTTCCGTGCACGGGCGTCAACGCCGGCCGCACCGCGTCAGCCGGCGCCGGCGGCAGGTCCACGCGGAATGCCGCTCCACCGCGTGAACCGCGAGGCTCGATCGTGATCTGCCCGCCGTGGCTCTCGACGATGGAGTAGGTGATCGACAGGCCGAGGCCGGTGCCCTTGCCGGGCTCCTTCGTCGTGAAGAACGGCGTGAACACGCTTGGCAGGAGGTCCTCGGGAATGCCGGGCCCGTTGTCGGCGACGCGGAGATGCACCTGCCCATCGAACCAGGTCGAGACGGTGACCTCGCGGCTGCGCTCGCGGGGATTCTCCGATACGGCGTGGGCGGCGTTGCTCACGAGATTGAGCACTACTTGCTGCAATCCGTGCCGGTCGCCCAGCACTTCGGGCAGCGCCCCGCTCAGCTCACGCTCGACCTTGACGTCCTTGAGTTTCAGGTCGTACGCCATGAGCGACAGGGTGCGGCGAATGACGTCGTTCAGGTCCACCGGCGCCCGCTCCGCCGCTCCCTTGCGCGCGAACGTGAGCAGGTTGCGCACGATCCGTCCCGCGCGCTCGGCCTGCTCTTGAATGACCTGCAGGTGACCTCGATCCTTCTTGCCGAGCTCCTTCTGCTCCAGCAAGAACTCGGATAGGCCGGCGATCGAGGTGAGTGGGTTGTTCAGCTCGTGCGCGACGCCCGAGACCAGCTGGCCGACCGCCGCGAGCTTCTCGCTCTGCACGAGCTGCGTTTCGAGGGCCTGCTGTTCGGTGACGTCTTCGACCATGACGACGACGCTCTGAGCCGTGGTGGCGCCGGGAATGCGGGCGGCGTTCACGCGCACCGCGCGCCGCAACCGTTCGGAGCGCGCGACGAGCGGGGCAGGGCGCTCTCCGCGCCGGGTGGCAGCGAGCAGCTCCATCAGCGCATTCGGCGTGCCGAGCAGCGCTTCGCCGATCGGCGTGCCGACCACGTTCTGCAGGGGCATGTTGAGCAGGCTCGCCATGGCGCGATTCGAGCGGCGCACGCGGCCTTCGTCGTCCACGACGGCGATGCCTTCGCTCAGTGCATCGAATGCCGTCTCCCACTGTTCTTTGGCCCGCCGCACCATCTCGAAGAAGCGCGCGTTCGCAATGACGACCGCCGCATGTGTCGCCAGCGTGGAGAGCAGCCGGATGTCCTCGGGAACGAAGACGCCTTCGCGCGGATCGGTGATGATGAGCGTGCCGATGACGCTGCCGTGCGAGCGCAGCGGCACGGCCGCCGCGGCGGCGGCCTGGAAGCCCTGCGTGATCGCGGTGGGCTCGGCGCCGGAGTTATGCACCAGCTCGAGATGCTCCCGGCCGGTAGCGCTGGCGATCAGGCCGGCGTCATCCACCGGGATCCGCTGCCCGCGCAGCGCCGCGAGCGTCCCTTCCGCGGCCGCGACGTGCAGGGGATCGGAGGGCGCGTCGCCGACCAGCGCCAGCAACGCACCCTGCGCGTCGAGAAAGCGCACTGCGTAGCGCACGACTTGCTCGACGATGCGGTCCAACTCGAGCGAGTCGGAGAGCACGTACGACAGCTCCTGGAGCGAAAACAGCTCCGACAGGCGACGATTGAGCTCTTCCGCCGCCCGGCGACGCTCTTGCTCGGTGCGGAGCAGCTTGCGGCGCAGGCGCCACAGGGCCGCTCCCGCGCTGAGCGCAATCAGCACCAGGGACGCCACGAGGAGTGGATGTTCCCGAACGACGTCCATTCAATCCCGGTCCAAAGTCGGAGTAGTGCCAGTATACGAGAAACTTGACCGTCGATACCCGACAAATATATTCAACTATCCTCGTTGAGGCCCTATTCTCAACGCGATTTCCAATAGCGTCCATTCGGAGTCCGATGTCGCGACCACGAATTCTCCTCTCGCTGGCCATTACTCTCGTTCCATCGCTTTCGGCACAGACGCCCGATACCGCCCGTGATTCGTTGGCGCTTCGCCTGCCCGCCGTCGAAGTCATCGGCGTGGTTGATGGATTGACGCGTGTTCCTGGATCCGGCGTGGTGCTGAGTCGCAGCGCCCTGCAGAGAGCCCGCCCGGCAACCCTCACCGAAGTCCTGCGGAAGGCCCCGGGCCTCAACGTGCGCGATGAGGAAGGTCTGGCCCTACGCCCCAACATTGGCATCCGCGGACTCCCGCCCACACGCTCCACGACAGTTCTGCTGCTCGAGGACGGGATCCCCTTCACCCTGGCTCCGTACGGCGATAACGCTTCCTACTATCACCCGGCCTTCGAGCGCTTCGAACGCGTCGAGGTCCTGAAGGGCTCAGGGCAGATTCTGTTCGGCCCGCGGACGGTGGGGGGAGTGATCAACTACGTGACACCGGCGATTCCGGCGCGACCCGATGGACGCGTCGACGTCACGGGCGGCGGCCGCAACTACTCCAATGGCCGGCTCCGGTTTGGCGGGACGTGGGATGGGGCGGGATTGCTGCTGGATCTGGGCCGCAAGCATGCCGATGGGGCCCGCGACAATGTCGGATCGACGCTCCTGGACGGCACGGTCAAGGCCTCGCTCAACCTCGGCCAACGACAGTCGCTGATGCTCAAGGGCGGGTTTCATCGCGAGCGGTCGCAGGTGACGTACTCCGGGCTGACCGAGGACGAGTGGGCCGCCGATCCCTATCAAAACCCATTCCGCAACGACTCGATACTGCTGGACCGTACCGGCTTTGCCGCGACGCATCGCGCGGAATTGGGCACAGCGGTGAGTCTCACCACGGCGGCGTACGCCTACGGGATCACGCGCCGTTGGTGGCGGCAATCGAGCAACTCGGCGGAGCGGCCCAACGATGCCTCCGATCCGAACTGCGGGGGTATGGCGAACCTCTCCACTACGTGCGGGAACCAGGGCCGTTTGCGCGCTTATCAGGTCGTCGGTATCGAGCCGCGGATGCGCGCCGATTTCGCGCATGGCAGACATCAGCTCGACGCGGGCGTGCGATTCCATTACGAGGAGCAGGACCGCCAGCAGTTGAACGGGGCATTCCCAACCGCTCGGACAGCCGGTCCGTCGACCGACGTCAATTCCGGCATCGCCGAGGACAACTTGCGCGCCAACACCGCAGTATCGGCGTTCGCCCAGCATCGCCTATTGGCCGGCCGTTGGAGCCTCACCGGCGGACTGCGCCTCGAGCGTGTGTGGTTCGAGCGCGTGAACCGGCGCCCCACCCTGAGCGACCCGCAAGGCGTACGGGGCAGGACGTCGCTCACGGAGCTCATTCCGGGCGTGGGTATTACGTACCTGGCCGGGGCGGGGATGACGGCGTTCGCGGGGGCCCATCGCGGCTTCGCGCCGCCGCGCACGGAAGACATCATCAGCAATAACACAGGGGCCGTCGTCGAACTCGATGCCGAGCACAGCTGGAACTACGAAGTGGGGTTCCGCACCAAACCGGCGGCGGGGTTGTCACTCGAGGCCACAGCGTTCGCCATGGACTTCGAGAATCAGATCATTCCGGCGAGTGTCGCCGGTGGGACGGGGGCGACGCTGACGAGCGCCGGCCGCACGCTGCATGAAGGTGTGGAGCTGGCAGTCGAGGGAAGCAGCCGGGAGCAGTGGGGCTGGCGGCACGACCTGTCTGTGACCGTCGCGTACACCTGGCTGCCCGTGGCCCAGTTCCGCGGTGAACGGTTCGCGTTCATTGGCAGTGGTGGCGCCGACGTCGTTGGTAGGGTCTATGCCGACCAAGACGCGGGGGGGACTCGGACGCCGGTCTCGGTGACGGGGCGCCGCTTGCCGTACTCGCCGCGCCACCTGATGACCGCGACGGTCGCGTGGACGCCGACCCGAGGACCCGAGGTGCGCGTGGAGGCAGTGCACATCGCCGCCCAGTTCGGCGACCCCGTCAATACCGGCACGACGGTCGCCGATGGTCAGCAGGGACCAATCCCGGCGGTGACGCTGTGGAACGTTGCGGCGAATTGGTTCGTGCCGGCGCTGCGGGTCACGTTCTTCGGCTCCTTGAAAAACGTGTTCGACGAACTGTACATCGCGGATCGTACGCGCGGCCTGCTCCCGGGGACGCCGCGGTGGGTTCAGGTCGGCGCAAGCCACAGCTTCTGAGTCTCAAGCTCCACGCCGCCCTCGCCGCGGTCCTCGTTGGAGCAACCGGCTGCCGCGCCGGCCCGCGCTCGACCACGGCGGCGTACGCGTGGGAAGTGATGGGAGGGGGGACCACGCTGAGCGTCGCCGCCTGGGCGAAAGACTCCGTCGCCCTCAGAACGGCGGCTGAACAAGTCCGCGATTCCATGCGGTCCGCCGATCCCCGGGGGAGCCGCGAGATCTTGCGCCGCGCGTGGGCCGCGGAGCGCGAAGACCTGCGTCTCCAACCGGACTGGTTTGATGTCGCCGACGGCTATGCGCTCGACCGCGCGGTCCCACCGCTGGCGGCTGTGGCTGACAGCGCGCTCTTCGATTTGGGCGGGTTGTTTCTGTGGGTCGGACCGGCCACCAAGCGGATCGTCGGGATTGCGGATCCCGACAATTCGCTGGATGCGGTGGCTCACGTCGAATGGCACGGCGGTTCGCTGGCAACCGTGAAGGGAGAGCATCGCTCCGTCACCGTGCTCGCGACCGGCGCGTTCAAGGCGGCGTCCTGGGCCAGCGCACTGTTTTCGTTGGGATGTGAGCGGGCGTTGGCATTGGCGCCGCGCCTGGAGCGGCGGCGGATCAGCGTGGTGTGCGCGGATTCCGCGGGAGTGCGGTGGACGACAGACCTCCAGAATCGGGTTTTGCTTCCAGCTGCGCGCGAGCTTTGACCCGCGCGCGCTCCTGATCGAGCAGCCGCAGCGAGCGGCTCCACCCTTCACTCGACAGTCCCTGATAGCTCACGGTCAGCTGCTCGCGGACGCTGATGCCGGGCTCGAATAAATAGATCGCGACCGCTTGCTGTCGCGCATCGAGCTGGTAGGAGCTCCAGGTCGGAGAGAGGGGGACGATCCCGACCGGGCGAAACAGCCGGCCGCGGCTCGTGATGTTCAGGTCCTCCGGGTTGAACCGCGCCTGGGGGACGACGCCCAGAAACGTCACCATCACCAACGTGGGATTGTCGGTCCCGCCGCGCGCCGCGGCGTCCTTGATGTCCAGGGATTTGCTCTGTTCGAGCTGAGTGAGCGACCGATAGGTATCCGGCGCGAGTAGCCGGATCACCTGCTCGTCGAGGGGAAGAATCTGGACCTCGATCGTGCCGGTGGACATGCGCATGACGACGTCGTCGCGGCGGAGGGTACCGTAGCCCACGGGGATGGTATCCTGCGCAATGAGACACAGCACCAGTGTGAGGATCACTCCACCACTCCTGAGATCAATCCTGCAATCGATTCTTTCAAGTCAGCGATCCCCTCGCCGGTCTTCGCGCTCGTCAAGATCACCTGATCCTCCGGCAGCCCCAGCTCTTCACGCAGCTCGCGCTCTCTCGTACTCCGTTTGCCTGGAGAAAGCTTATCCCCTTTGGTGAGGGCCGCGAGCACCTGCATTTCTTCCTCCGCGAGGGCGTCCTGCATCGCTTGGTCGTCCGCGGATAGCGGATGACGGATATCGAGCAGCCAGACGACGCCACGCAACCGCTGGCGTCGCAAGGCGTGCTTCACCAACCCCCGGAACGCGGCTCGCTGGGCTTTGCCCGCGCGTGCATAGCCATACCCGGGTAGGTCGAGAAAGTAGTGCGACGCGTCGATGAGGAAGACATTGAGTGCGCGAGTCTTGCCGGGCGTTCCGGAAGTCTTCGCAATACGCCGCCCCACCAGCGCGTTCAACAACGACGACTTCCCCACGTTGGACCTACCGACGAACGCGACTTCTGGGAGTGGAGGATCGAGCAACGTGTCAGCTCGCGGGAACGAGCCGATGTATCTGGGGTCGGTCAGGCTTCTTTCTTCTGGCGGGGACGCTCGGTGACGAGCAGGGGCGCGCGGCCGGACGTGACGCATTCGGCGGTGATCGCTACCTCACGCACGTCATCGCGGCTGGGCAGCTCAAACATGATCTCCGTCATCATCTCTTCGAGAATGGCGCGCAGCCCTCTCGCGCCCGTGCCGCGCTTCATCGCCTTGGCGGCGATGGCTTTGAGCGCGTCCTTCTCGAGCGTCAACCGCACGTCTTCGAGATCGAACAGCTTCTGGTACTGCTTGGCCAGCGCGTTCTTGGGCTCCGTCAGGATCTTGACCAGCGAGTCTTCGTCGAGCGCATCGAGCGGGACGGTGACCGGCAGGCGGCCCACCAGCTCCGGGATCAGGCCGTAGCGCAGCAGGTCGTCCGGCTCGACGTCGGCGAAGGGATTCTTCTTCAGTTTCTCCGCCATGCCTTCGGCCACTTCTTCCTTGGTAAACCCGATCTGCCGGCGGCCCGTGCGGGACTCGATGATCTTCTCGAGCCCGTCGAACGCGCCGCCGCAGATGAAGAGAATGTCCTTGGTGTTGACCTGGATGTATTCCTGCTGCGGATGCTTGCGGCCGCCCTGCGGCGGGACGCTGGCGACGGTGCCTTCCAGGATCTTGAGCAGCGCCTGTTGAACGCCCTCACCCGAGACGTCGCGCGTAATGCTCGGATTCTCCGACTTGCGCGCGATCTTGTCGATTTCATCGATGTAGACGATGCCGCGCTCGGCCTCGGAGACGTTGAAATCCGCCGACTGCAGCAGCCGCACCAGGATGTTCTCGACGTCCTCGCCGACGTAGCCCGCTTCGGTCAGCGTCGTGGCATCGGCGATGGTAAACGGCACGTCGAGAATGCGCGCCAACGTCTGTGCCAGCAGGGTCTTCCCGACACCCGTCGGGCCGATCAGGAGGATGTTGCTCTTGTCGAGCTCGACCTCATTATCGCGACCCGAATGGGAATTGATCCGTTTGTAGTGATTGTAGACGGCGACGGCGAGAGTCTTTTTGGCGCGGTCCTGCCCGATCACGTATTGGTCCAGCACGTCCTTGATCTCGGCGGGCGTGGGGACCTGCGTGATCGCTTCGGCGACTTCGCGCTCTTCGTCCTCCGCCAGGATCTCGTTGCAGAGCGCAATGCACTCGTTGCAGATGTAGACCGACGGCCCGGAGATGAATTTCCGGACTGAATCCTTGGATTTACCGCAGAACGAACAGCGGAGATGCTTGTCGTGAGACATCGTATCCTAGTATGGGAAGGCGCTTCTAGCGGCGCAAGGGATCACTTCTTTGCCTTCCCGTCTTCCTTGATTTCCTCGAAGTTGGAGATGACGTGATCGATTAATCCATAGTCCTTCGCCTCTTCGGCTGACATAAAGCGGTCGCGGTCCATGTCCTTCTCGACCTGGTCGCCGGTCTTCCCCGTATGCTTGCCGTATAGCTCGTTGAGCTTGCGCCGCAGGAACAGGATCTCCCGCGCCTGAATCTCGATGTCCGCCGCCGTGCCCTGGGTGCCGCCGGACGGCTGGTGCATCATGATCCGCGCGTGGGGCAGCGCCGAGCGCTTTCCCTTGCGGCCGGCGGTGAGCAGGAACGACCCCATCGACGCCGCCATGCCCATGCAGATCGTGTTCACCGGCGCGCGCAGGAACTGCATCGTGTCATAAATCGCCATCCCCGACGACACCAGCCCGCCCGGCGAGTTGATGTAGAGATAGATGTCCCGCTCGGGGTTGTCCGCATCGAGGAACAGGAGCTGTGCGATGATGATGTTCGCGACGTCGTCACTGATGGACGTGCCGAGGAACACGATGCGGTCCATCAACAGCCGGCTGAAGATGTCGTAGGTGCGCTCGCCACGGCTCGAGCGCTCGATGATGTACGGCGGATAGATGTGGCTTTCGCTCTTCGTCACGCTTGCTCCACGGTGGATTGCGACAGGAGATAGGCGAACACCTTCTCCTCGGTGATGCTCCGCGCGACATCGCGGAGCCGCTTGGCTTTCTCCAGCGAAGCGTAGAGCTGCGCTGCCGGCATGCCGCGCCGCTCGGCGAGCTCCTGGATCTTGGTGTCCAGCTCGGCTTCGGTCGCCCGCAAACTCTGCGACTCGACGACGTAGTCGAGCACCAGGTCGCGCCGCACCTGCGACTCGGCGACGGTGCGGAACTCCTGCGCGAACTGCTGCCAGCGATCCTCGGGAACCTCGTACGCCTGCGCGTACATCCCCAACACGCGCTCGACCAGCGGGCGCGGCGCGACGACGTTGTTCGCCTGGATGATCTGCTCGATCAGCTCGGCGCGCACCCGGGCGTCCGCGTCCCGTTCCGCCTCTTTCCCAAGATCCGCGGCCACCGCCGACCGCAGCGCCTCCAGCGACTCGAAGTCGCCCATTTCCCGGGCAAAGGCATCGTCCAGCGCGGCCAGCTCCTGACGCTTCACCTCGCGCAGCGTCACCTGAATGTCACGGGTCTGGCCGCGCTTCGCCTCCTCGGCGAAATCGTCGGGGAAGCGGACGGTGGCATCCGCCGATTCGCCCGGCGTGAGGCTCATGATGCGCTCTTCGACGTCGGGAATCGCGCGACCTTCTCCCAGCACCAACTGGTACGGCTGGGGGTCCTTCACTTCGCCGTTCTCGCGCGTCGCAATGATGACGTCCACCAGATCCTTGGGCTTCGGCTTCTCGCCAGCCACCGGCGTCCACGGCGCGCGCTGCTCGCGCATCGTGCTCAGCTGTGCGTCGATTTGGGCCGCCCTGACCGCGGGAACCGTGCGCGTCAGCCGGAAGCCGCCGAGGCGCTGGAGCTTGAGCTCGGGCTTGAGCTCGACGTGAAACTCGAACGTGACCGGCGCGCCTGCTTCCCACTTCAGATTGTGGATGTGCGGATCGGCGATCGGTTTGAGCTCTTCCTGCTTCTGCGCGACGCGCCAGCTCTCCTGCACCAGCTCACGCAGCGTCTCCTGCCGGATGTCTTCGGCGAATTTCTTGCGCACGACCGCGGCCGGCACCTTGCCCTGCCGGAAGCCGGGCAGGCGGGCCCGTTGCTGATAGACCTTGGTCGCGCGCTCCTCGGCCGCCTTCACGTTGTCTGGGGAAATCGTAACTTCGAGCGACGCTTCCCCAGGTTCAGCGCGGGTCTTTTTGACTAGGATCTCGGGCATTGGCTGGGAATAAATCTAACTACCAGGGAGAAGGGGCGAGCGGGTTGTCCGGTCTCCTTCAACCCTACAACCCGCTGTGCGTCTGTACGTCTAGTCTTTGCATGTCCTCCAAACCAATGACTACCAACTCGTACCTGGTTGTAGATGCGACCGGAGGGACTCGAACCCCCACGGGTTGCCCCACCAGCTCCTAAGGCTGGCGCGTCTGCCAATTCCGCCACGGTCGCGTGTACCAACGGGACATGTATGATAATCCCATGGGGCTGACGGGACGGGGCGCGGACGCCAAGTCATCGATCACCGAGACTCCCCAGACGATACCTTCTCCCCGCTGAGCCGCACGAGCGCGGCGCGCGCTTCCTCCACGTACGGCTGCAGCTCGGGATCCGGGTTACGCCACGCTTGCACGACCCGCGAATAGCCTTCGATTGCGCGCTCGCGGTTTCCCAGGCGCTCGTTCACGCGACCGCGCTCGAGTGCCCGTAGGATTTCGACGGGTGACACCCCGGGATTGAAGCCGACCATCGGCCGCTCGAGTAGCGCCGCCGCATCCGCCACGCGACCTCGGGCCGCCAGCAGCTGCGCGTGCACCAGGTCGTCAATGGCGTTCCCGCCGAAGGCCGCCGTGTCGGGACGCGCGTCAAAGAGGCGCAGCGCCTCGGCACTGTCGCCTCTGGCCAGTGCCAGGTAGGCGCGCTCCGACGCGATGGCGTAGCCGAAGAAATCCCTGGCGATGGGCGGGAGATTCGGTGGCGGATTCTCCCGTACCGCTTCGATCTCGCGCAACGCATCGGCGATGGCAGCCGTGTCGCGGACGGCCGCGAGCAGCGGTCCGGCAAAGAGCAGTCCGTCACCGGGGCGCGTCACCCAGCCGCGCGCCATACGCGCGGCGCTGTCGCGGGAGATCGCTCCCACCAGGGCGTACTGCGCCAGCAGCGCCGGGAACGTCGTGCGCGGGGTAGCTTCTCGGACGTGCCCCCGTGCGGCGAGCGCAGTAGGAAACGAAAACACGGCGACATTCGATTTCTTGCCCGCCTTCTCTTCCGCGTCCACCCGTGCGCGCATCATCGCCACCACCGTTTCCGCCGAGTCCATCCACCGCCCGAGTGCGAGCCACACCGTCTGCAGCAGATGGGAATCCGCGCTGTCGGCGAGATACGTGATGGCCTTCGCGCGGGTCGCTGGATCCATGAGCCGCAGCACGAGGTCGGTACTCTGGGCATAGCGGCCCATGGCGCCGGCGGCGAGGAACGCTTCGGCGTAGCGCCGGC
>Ga0193739_1000006_pt1 | contig 52812 bp, 79 predicted proteins | sample L2a2metaG_FD_144926 | JGI IMG/M metagenome (GOLD analysis project Ga0193739, IMG submission 144926) | Soil microbial communities from a riparian zone of the East river system, Colorado, United States - L2a2 | ecosystem: Environmental > Terrestrial > Soil > Riparian zone | place: USA: East River...
AGGAGGCAGTGGTCAATGTGATCACGGCCCACCGTTCCGATCTCCACGACGTAGGCTACGAGCCCAGCACCACCACCGAAGGTGAGATCAAGGAACTCGACCGCATCCTCAACGAGTATGACGAGCGGAACACGCTCGACCGTGGTGAGCTGAAGGAAGCCATCAAGGAAGCTCGTGAAGAGGAAGAGGAAGCCGGACAGTCCTGATGGATCAAACCTTCCCGACTCTCTCGGTGAGGGTGGAAACACCTGATGGCACCATGTTCGTCCACATTCTGGAGGACGAGAAGGGGCTGCCGTGCAAGGTGAACATCAACATCGGGAAGGCAGGCACGAATCTATCAGCGTGGGCCGACGCCTCCGCCCGGCTAGTATCGAGGTTGCTGCCGAATGTGCATGGCGTGATCGAGGAGCTGACGGGACTCACCTGTTCTCGGTTCAAGCGCATGCCGCACGGTGAAATGATCAGGTCAGGACCGGAGGGCATCGCATATGCTCTGCTGAAGTACAACGGGATGAAGTACAAGGAAAACAAGCCAAAGCGGAGGAGCGGTGCCGCGTCCGTCGGAGATTACGAGTGAAGATGAAATCCCCTCGGGTTGGTGGGGCGAAGAACACCTGAGGGGGTCGAAGGAATTGCTGATCCTACACAAAGGCGCCGAGCCGAAAGGTTCCGTCGAAGTGGACAGCTACGAGGAGAAGGTAGCATGGCTGAAGATCTTGGCTATACTGAACTCGACTTTAGAGCAGCCCTGAAGTTTGCTGAGGATGATCCGAATGGGCCAGGCGAGCGAACGAAGCGAGTGTTTGCTCACCTTCAGAAATCCGGCCAGTTTACCAACTGGGATTTGATCTGCTTCTCGACTGAGTATCTTGCCAGTCAAGTGGGCGTGTTGTCCTGGCTTGAGACACCAGTTAAGTGGCTGATACGTCTCGTTTACATCGCACACTATATCAGGTTCGAGGGAATTTCATGGTTGGACAGTGGGGTGATTTCGGCTCCGGATCAGTCATCAAAGACGGAATCAGATGGGGCGTCCACTACTGGCCCATAAGCGGATTCAAGCTACACTTCACTGACGAGCATGAGTTCAGGAACATTGATCCGAACAGTCAGGAGGATATGAAGGCTTGTGTCTACGCATGGGGAGGACCGAAACCATCTTGGATTTCAAAAGTGAGATTGGGATTCGACAGCGAACGTCAGCAGATGATGATAATGTTCTTGGAGAAGCGCTTTGACCCGAGTCTCAGTAAGGTTCCCGATACCGGGACTAGCGGCAGAGATGAGAAGGCTGATCCAGAAGAAGTGGCCGACGCACCCGCTGCTGATCAGTCGCCCGGCGATCAACTTCATGGCATGGAGGAAGTCTGAAGCATGGGTTACAGTAAGAACGAAGCCTCAATCAACCGAGTGAAGCCGTTGCTGGACCAGATGGTGGCAGCCAAGGCTGATCTGACGTGGCCCACCAAGGACGCGCACATGCTCGGGTATCACTTGCGCGAGGCCATGACACTTGCCAAGAGAATTGGTAAGGCACCATACGATAAACTCAAAGACAAGTTCACGATCCGCAATCGTGGTGATCGCGTGGTCGCAGAACTGAAAGTGATCGAGACTGTGCAAGCACTTCAACAACTCATGAGCAAGATGGAACTCCCGGAGCTGCATACCGCAGTCGAGATCGTTGGCGCAGCCATCGCTCATGATGCAGGACAAATCTATTTCCCTGACGCTGTGCTGATGGACGATGATAAGAACACGCTCTATAACTGGACGAGCAAGCACGGCTACCACATCATCGTGGCTGAAGTGGGTGTGACCATTACGAAGGACGATCCAGGCGAGGCTGCATGGACGCCATAAGGATGATGAAGGAAGAATCTGATATAATCCCGAGAGTATTCGTGACCAACTACGCGGGTCATGACTACTCAGCATTGAATAGGTATGGGAAACAAGTCTTCATCACACGAGGATTCATCAGCTTCCAGGGTCTGGACCGTGTGAAGTTTCAAGTAGCACAGGGTATGATGGACTCTGGACCGGAGGATTGGCTGGCACTGAGTGGTACAAACGTGCTCAACGTAATAGCTGCCGTGCTCTGGTATCAGCGACACGGTAAGGTGAAGGTGCTCAACTACGATAAAGAGACTCGTCAGTACAGAGAGTTGATTCTCACAGAGGAAAACAATGGCCAGCTCTTCGCCGTCCTCTCCAGCTCCTGAATACCTGAAGGCGCTTTACGAGCGAGAGAAGGCAGACTTCTTCGACCGTAATCACAATAGGTATTTCATTCCACCACACACGATGCGTGGTCTCGATCGGTATGTGATGGGACAAGTCAGACCAGGTAGCTTCTTGTACGGTGTGTTGACTAACGATCTGAAGTGCGCCATCACGTCGGCGGACGACTTGAACTTGACAAATCTGCACGCTGTTGTTATATTCGTAGTCAACGTCCTACCCGTGGATATTCAAGGTTCGCCGGAGAAGGTAAACGCCTGGCTCTCAGACGAGGTCAATGCCCACCCAAAGAGCAACGGTTCGTAAGAGCGTAGAGTTGACAGAGGAAAATGTCAGCTGGTTCTACGAAACCTATGGCGACATCAGTAACAACGCTTCCTTGTCGTGGGTGTTGGATCTGATGCTCGAACAGTTCAGGCATGCACACGACAAGACGCCAGCAGAACTGGCGGCCATAGGCGCGGCGGAACTCAAGAAGGTTCTCGCTGGAAGGGGGGCAGCATGAAGATGATACCATGTCCAGAGGCTGGTGATAGAGTAATCATCGGCCCGTTCAAAGCGACCGAGCCCGGCACCGAGGATATTCCCGAGACGGAAGCCAAGGTCGTGGTAGACGAACAGACTGACCATCCCATCTACGATTTCGACGAAGACAACTGGCAAGTTGCAGTTGACATCAAGGATGAAGGTGCTGACCTGACCTTCAATATTAGGTGGGATGAGATCGCAGGAGCCTGGCGAGATGCCGAATGATTCCCTCTTCAGTAGCGAAGAAGGTCGTGGCTCGCTTCGAGAAGGCGGTTCACGCTCGCGCATGTGCCCATGCGGCAGGAGCGTCGGATCATGCCATCACGTTCGAGTATCGCCAGTCAAAGCGAGAACTTCTCGCGCTCCTTCACCTTCTAAGAACGGGGGAAAATCCAGACAACAGCATGGAGATGCCATTCTCGATGCGGCCCTCACCGCCAAGCCAACCGGCTGGGACGGTCGGATCAAACGAGCCAAAGAACCCGAGTCCTAGACCATGACGGCAACTCTCCCAGTTCCAAACGAGATACGCGAGTATCCGAACCCACAGTTCATGAAGAGATTCAAGCGTCATGAACCATTGGTGATGGATCACTCAGCGATCATCATAGCCAAGACGTGTACCCGAAAGTATTTCTACCGGATCGTTCTTGGCTTCGCGCCTCGATTCCGACCGCAGTATTTCGGATTCGGTTCGTGTTACCACAAGTTCAGAGAAGTCCTGGAGCGGAAGTGGATGAACGATCCGCGCCCGCACCTGGAGAAAGTGATAGATCAGGACTTCCAGATGAAGTGCTTCGCTGAAGCAGTCTCCGCAACGCGTAGCCTCTGGAAGCTGTTGGGCATGAAAGATCCTATCGTCGGTGACAAGTGGGACTTCATGACCGAGGCACGGTTGGTGGAGTCCTGTGCTGTTGCATTCAAGCACTGGCAGAAGGAGAAGATTCAGAACAGGATCGAAGTGATCGCGATCGAACAGAACTTCATCGTTCCGCTCCCGGATGGTTCGTGGCGTGGAGGGAAGAAGGATCAGATCACCCGCTGGAATCAGAAGGTGTGGGTGCGAGACTGGAAAACTTCCTCGAAGACACAGGACGCTTACTACGCACGCACCCTCGATCCGAACGACCAGTTCATGGGGTACGCATACGGAGCACAGCACCTGTGCGGTGAGCCTGTACAAGGTGTACTCGTGGAGGTTCTGTTCAACGCGAAGGGCACGAAGAAGGAACCAAAGAAGGGTCCAGAACTCCATCCACACATCTCATCTCGTTCCCAATCTCAGATGCAGCAATGGGAGAAGGAACAAGTTACCTTCAACAAACAGCTAAATGTCGCTCGCGAAGATGATGTTTGGCCGATGGAGGAACGCTCCTGCCCGTTCTGCGAGTATCACTCTGTATGCACACGGGCGAGTGAGGCAGCACAGATGGCAAAGCTTGAAGCAGAGTTCGTGGTTGAACCGTGGAATTTCCTTAGCCGTGAGGTGGACGACTAAATGCCTGCACCGCGCCCTGCAACTGTGGTCATGATCGCGTTCGCTACAGGCTCCGTCACGATTCAGTGTCGCAAGACGAAGCCAGAGGTGAAGGCGCTCATGAATGTACCGTACTTCGAGCGGGTTCCTCTCAAGGATTACATGCCTGGCTCGGACGGCCCGTCCTTCGAGATGGTGCCCAACCTCGTCAATATTCCTTCCATCAGCGAGACTGACGTGAAGGAAGATCCTCGGTCGGCTGACATCAAGTACCGACTCACCAACGAGGAGATCGAGTTCGCCCGCAAGGACGTGGTGTTCTGGAGTGTGAGTGAGGCTGTTGATCCTCCACTCGTCCTAGAAGTACCAGCGAGGGTATTGCGATGACAGGTATTCTCCGACCAGGGGATCTCAAAGCCAAGCAAGACTTGCAAGGTTACGATCCCCTGAAGGACCCGGCAGCACCTGTGATGTTCCAGATGCTGGACGAGATCAAACCCTGGGAATCAGTCATCATGTTGTATTATGGTGGCTCCGGGGTTGGAAAGTCAGTGTTCGCAGGAACATGCGGCCCGCGCACACTCATCATTAACATCGGTAACGGTATCACACCGTTGCTCTCAGGGTGGGCACGCAAGAGATACTACCAAGACGGCCTGCCCATCGTCGCCACAATCAGCGAAGAGATGGACCGCAAGACTGGCTTCTTCGTCGCTGCTGATGCCTTCGACAAGGTGAAGCGTGCAATAGATTGGGCGATGGACAAGTTCCCAGATCGGTTCGACACCATCGCAGTTGACGACGCCACAGCCTTGAAGGCGTTTGCTATGAACAAGGGACTGGAGGTCAACGAAGATTTCCAGCGTTCCAAGACGGCGGCGCAGGCGAAGAAGGAAAAGAATTACGGCCTCTACATTCCCGCTGTGCAGGACTACGGTGCCGAGATGGACTTCATTGACAAGTTCTGCGCGGACACCGTGAAGTTCTGTCGCGAGGAGAAGAAGCACTTCGTCCTCACTGCACACGAGCGTTTCACCTACAAGGCACTCAAGGATCAATCCGGCAAGAAGATCGGTGAGGAGATCGACAAGACACGTCCCGGCTTCACTGGTCGCACCTTCCCGGATGAAATCACCGCACACTTCGATCTGGTCTGGCGTGCCGAGGCGATCCGCACTGGTGGTGGCTCGGTGTATCGCGCACAGACTGAGGATCGCATGAACATCAAGGCCAAGACGAGGTATCCTGGGGTATTCAAGGACCCAGAGATCGAACCCAACTTCCTGAAAATCGTCGCGCAAATCAAGGCGGCGAACCCACCCGCGTAACGCGGAGCAGTTTAACCCCAAAGAGGAGCGGAAAGTATGAGTCGCTACACGCATGACCCGACACAGGTGATCGCCTCGTTCGTCACCCTCCCCAAGGATGACTACGAGTTCGAGGTCGGGAAGCCCCGCGCTTTCGAGCGGACTGCCAGAAAGGGGCATCAGTCTTACGGCATCCGCGTCCCGCTCAAGGTGATTTCCAGTGGCGCCGAGAACGGGAAGAAGACGATGTACACCCTCTATCTCCACAGTGAGGGTGGGCAGCAGATGGCCAAGCGCTTCCAGATGGCTGCTGCAGGATTCACCGCCATCAACGAGAAGAGCGAGAAGGCGTTCGACAACGATCCCAACATCGCCGGTGCTGACTGGGGTTACGATCCCGAGAACGGCGAGGTCGGAACGGGGTGGGCTCAGTACGAGGGCCTGCGTCTCGCTTGCGACGTGGACATTGACCAGGCAAAGGACCCGGTCACTGGCCAGCTGTCGGTTGACGAGAAGACCGGGGAACCCATCATGCAGCAGACGTGGGGAACCTGGCGTCCGCTCGAAGGTGCAGCGGTAGGCGCGTAGTGTGAGGGCGGGTGCGTTGGGCCATGAAGTCTGGCGCGCCCGCGTCTTACTCTGGCGTCGGTTACATCCAGACCCGCGTTGGCAGCGGGGAAAGTATGATCCAAGTAAGGTCCGCGCGGCTCCATTACGGTGTCGCAAGTGCCATACCACCGAAGGAGTGACGAGGCATCATAAAGGCCATGAATATCTCTTCGCTTGCTTCATGCCCGAATGGTACGCTTCAAGGTATATACGCTTTGATCGCTCTGATTGGGTTCCTCTTTGTAGTGATCGCTGTCATCCTCGCATTCACGATCTCTATGCACCGATCGTGGATGAGATTAAACTCTATTTCGATGAGTGCCTTAAGGAGGTTAGGTACGACAAGTCCGATGTAGATTGTGAGAATCCGATCTTCGTGTGGTATCACATGCCAGATCGTCGTGTCCTCGAAAGCTTTCGCAAGCGGTTGATAACAAAATGCGACTTGTGGCTTGCGAAGAAAAACAGAAAATATCGTCGCGGAAAGTATAAGGATCACAGATGAGATGGCATAAGGCAACGCCACTAACTGTGGATGACTTCACGAACCTTGCCCAAGGTCGCATCATCGAGCATGTGATTCGAGACCAGCGTGTGCCACTAGATGAAGGTGGCTTCCTGGATTTCCAGATTGCCTTCAAGATCTTAGGAGTGAATGCTTACATCGGCTTCCACGACCAGCAGCCTTACGTCCTGAAGTACTGGATACCCGTCTGATCTTTAGCCACTAAAGTTGAGGACCACATGCTTGAAATGTACGACAACAAGGTCGCGGTGATTCCGCTCTTTGATCGCGATGTTTCGCCCGGCGGTATCATCATCCCCGAGATGGCGAAGGAACGCTGCGACCAAGGCATCGTCAAGTACTGCGGTCCAAACTGTAAGTGGCTCAAGCCTGGAGACTATGTTCTCTTCTCCGGGTACACCGGCCAAGCGATACGTGATGAAGTGGAGGGAACACTCATCATGTTCCGCGAGGATTCCGCAGTCGCCATCATTGCTGATGATAGACTGCCCACCACCGAAGTTCCAGGTCTCTACTTCAAGGGACCAGACGGATACTTCCCTGCTAACTACGAGCAGGCGATGGCCTTCATCGCTCGTGCTCTGGACGAGTCAGGCTGGAACGCAACACTGAAATCGAGGAACATGGAGGATCACCGTCCGAAGGAGGATTATGCCAAGAGGTGAACGTGGTACTGTACAAGAGGATCGCGAACTCAAGATCCTCAAGTCCTTCACATACAACAAGTCCGAGCCCGAGGACTATTCAAAGTATGTGCAGGTAGGCGACGCCCTGCAAGCAGCGGCGGAAAGAATCATCGAGAGCGCTCCCGACTGCGCAGACAGGACCACGGCCCTCCGCTGTTTGCGTGAAGCTCGAATGTGGGCCAATGCTGCAATCAACCTGAAGGGTCTGGTATGAGCAAGACCTACGAAGGGAAGCACAAGTACGCGGAGGTCGCTGAGTTCGTGTTCATCGCAATGAGCGTCTGGGATCGTCAGAACGGACGCGAGTCGAGGGACTGGAACACGATCTCGGTAACCGACCGTGCGGAGTACCGGCAACGTGTACAAGACTACGACGAAGGGAAGTCGCAGGAGAGTCCCAAGGATGAGCGCGAGGCGATGGAGCGTAAGCTCCTCAACATGCTCCTCCCAACTTCCAACAAGACTCCGAAGAAGGAAGAGAAGAAGCCGGAGCCGATCACAGTCACGGCTGAACCGGAGCGCGTTGGTGTCGCTCACAAGCCAGTCGAGGGTACGCTCACGTCCCCGATTGCGGAGCAGCCGAAGCCCGAAGGTAAGACGATCAAGTGATCATCCACACTGATCTGGTCAAGGTCGAGGAGCGAATCCGTGAGGAACTTGGGGAAGAAGAAACCCTTGAACTCATGGCTTCCTTTCTTGCCCTTGGCCAGCTTCAGCCGATCCTCGTCAAACCAGGGGACAACGGCAACTACATCCTAGTCGCTGGGGAGCGCCGTCTCGAAGGCGTGAGGCAGCTGGCCAAGAAGAATCAAGCCATCAAGGGACTCGGTACAAACATGATCTGGGCCGAGCCTCGTGAAAGTCTGCAACCCCATGTCATGCTCCAGATCGAATTTGACGAGAACATGAAGCGGAAGGATTTCACGTATGTTGAGAAGGCCCGCTTCATCAGAAAGTTCCACGAACAAATGTGCATCACTGCTAAGTTGGGTGGTGGCGAGTGGACAGGTGAACTCACTGCTGTCTCCTTGCGGCTCAGTCCTGCTTCGATTTCTCACTACCTCCGAGTTGAAGAAGCAATCAAGAACGATCCAGGAGTAGCCAAGGCTCAGACTCTCACCGCTGCTGTCAAGCGGATGAAGACAAACGAGAAGCTGAAGATCAGAATGGAGGCGGTGAAGGAACATGCAACCGCGGCATATCATCTCGCTGAGAGTTGTGCCCGTCTGGGGGACTCGCTACAGATGGTCAAGGAAGTGCCAGATGGGTCAGTCGATCTGGTTAATTTCGACCCGCCCTGGGGAGACGACACTGGACATAAGAGTAACGACAATTGGGAGGGTTTTGACGACGATACTCAGACTTCTGACAAGATCATCAACACTCTCCTCCCTGAACTGTTCCGTGTCCTTCGGCCTGATAGATTTCTCATATTCTGGTATCGTGCGTGGGCATACCAGGACATGGTCGGTAGACTGGAACACGCTGGATTCAGTCTTAAGTTCGGACGAACTCCCTGCATCTGGTATAAGCCTGACAAAGTAAGTGACCAGAATCGTTTCCCGGAGAAGATGCTCATAGATGCGTATGAGACATTCCTCATTGTTCGTAAGGGAGACCCGGTATATCACCAGCGAAACTGGCAGAATGTTTTCTCCCATAATCGGGTGCCGGTGGCTGCGCTCATTCACCCGACGGAGAAGCCTCTCAGTCTGTGCGATGATCTTATCAGACTGTGTTCTGTGCCAGGAGAAATGGTGTTCGATCCAACCGCTGGTTCTTTTTCGATTATCCACTCCGCGATCAAGAACGGTCGCAGAGGTTTGGGATTTGAACTGTCAAAGACTCACTATGATCGTGGTGTAACTCGTATGGCTGAGTATCTCAAGACAGAGAGGAAGGTGGAAGTTGCTAAGTGAACTCGAGAAAGAATTCGTGAAGGAAGGACAGGCGAAGACTGGATCACCAAGCATCATCAAGGAGTGTATCTACTTCGCCCGGCTCCTTAGCAAGACACCGCAGGAAGTCTTCGAGATTCGTCAAGGCATCAGCGCTGACGTGAACGAGGAGTATCCTTCGCTGTGAACATAGGCACGGTACGAGTCCCCAACGAGGGTCCGAAGAATGCTCGAATCTATCTCGTTGGTGAGGGACCAGGTGCAGATGAGGTCGATCTCGGGAGGCCGTTTGTTGGTGTCTCGGGTCTTAAACTTAGAAATTGCCTTGGACGCAACGGAATTGGCGAGGATACCGCACGATTCTGCAATCTGGTCCAGTACCGTCCGCCTAATAACAAGTTCGAAGCAGTCCTCCGTACTCGTGAGCTGGCTGCCGGAATCGAAGAGCTTGCTTCTGACATTAGAGAGTTTCGTCCTAATGTCATCGCCGCGCTTGGAAATTGGCCCCTCTATTATCTCACTGGTCGAAGAGGCAAAAAGGCACCTGGCACAGGTATTGGAAAGTGGAGAGGATCAATTCTCCCTTGCATTCTCCCAGGATGTGAAGGAGTAAAGGTCGTTGCCTCATATCATCCGGCATTCATTGTCAGACAACCCACTGCGTATCCAATCTTCGATACAGATATTAGAAGAGTCGTACATGATAGCACTTTTCCTGAGCTACGTTACCCGAAAAGAAACTTGGTTCTCAACCCTGTGGGTGCTCTACTTGAGGAGTGGACGGAACGTCTTTGTAGCGCTGAATACCTTGCCGTTGACATTGAAACTGTTAAACGCACAGCACACATCCTCTGTGTCGGATTCAGCCCGGACCCTCTCACATCTGTTGTCATTGCACATTCGAGTTCAGATTTTGCTAGGACAGAAGCTATTGACCGAATACTGAGAAGCTCGGTCAAGAAAGTGTTCCATAACGGAGGTACGTTCGACATTCCTATCCTGGAGATAAACGATTTTTATGTTGAGAATTATTTCTGGGATACAATGGTGGGACAGCATGTTATGTGGGCTGAGTTACCGAAGTCTCTTGATTATTTGGGTAGCGTCCATACTCGGCAGCCTTACTACAAGACTGCTGGGCGCGCGGAGATCCCGGATGATGCGAAAGGTTGGAGTGAGAAATTCGATAGAAATGCTCTGTATGAATACAATGGGACTGATACTGGTGTTACTGCTGAAGTGTATCTGGCCCAGCTAGAGGACTTCCGACAAGGACCACCAGCATGGCAGCGCACGTTCGACTTCGAGATGAGTGAATTCGTGGTAGCCGCCACGATCAGTCGCACTGGAATGATGGTAGATCTGAAGCGTCGGGAGACTCTCAAGCGTGCACTCCAAGCTAAGTGGGCCATCATCCAGTTTGTTCTCAACAACCTTGTTAAGCTTAGAGTTAATGTCAACTCGCCGAAGCAGATGCGAGCCCTACTCTACGACAAGGATAAACTGGGACTCCCTCCACGAAAAGACCACGAAGGCAACCTTACTACAGACGAGGATGCCATCGTATCTCTCATTGCTTTTACCAAGGATAAACTTTCCAAGCTGAAGCCCGGCGGCAATGCAAACGCTTTCTGGCAACTTCGGATTGATGCACTCAGTTCTATACTTCTCATACGCGGTATACGAAAGCTCCTCTCGTCCTACATCAATATCAGAATATCTGATGATGGACGTATTAGAGCTACTTATAAGCCTGTCGGTCCCGAGACCGGGCGTTGGGCTTGTGCCGTATACTACGATGGTACAGGGTGTAATGCGCAAACATTTCCTCGTGAGGTGTTTGAGCTTAAAAATTACGAGGATGACCCGGTCTTGAGAGAGATGCTGCCATACATTCTCGAGTCGGAAGCTGAAGATGTGGGTATCGAGATTGATGAAGCTGTGGAAACGGAAGAAGCGGTAGCGATATGAGCGTATACGTTGACGATATGTATGCGCCCTTCGGCAACATGCTCATGTGTCATATGGTTGCTGACACTAAAGAAGAGCTGCTCGCGATGGTAGACAAGATCGGAGTGCAGCGAAAGTGGATTCAGAAAGAGGGAACGACAGGAGAACATTTTGACATCGCCAAATCCAAGCGTGCGCTTGCAGTGAAAGCTGGCGCAATCGAAATCACTTGGGCAGAGTGTGGGAGAAGAGAACTGGCGTTGCGTAGAGGTGAGAAATGGGAACGGTAGTCCGCACCCCGTCTCACGAGAAAAAGAATCCGCAGATTCCTATACGGAGCATGATTATATGCCCGGAGGACTGCTATCTCGTCAACTTCGACTTGGCTCAAGCCGAGAGTTGGTTAGTTGCGTATCTCGCGAACGAATACACGATGAAACACGTACTGGCTACCGGAGACTTTCACCGGGAGACAGGACAGAAAGCGTTGTTCAAGGAGTCTGATGAGCACTGGGAGTTAGCGCCGAAGGAAGAAAGGAAGACAAAGCGATATGTCGGAAAGAGATATAATCACGCAACGGCATATCGAATGGGTCCTCAGCGAGCTTGCGAAGTTATTAACAAAGACTCTGACAAGCCGCCCTTTGTTACGGTTACTCATGCAGAGTCGAAAGTCTTTTACAAGTCGTGGCACGACTACTACAATATTCAGGGTTGGTGGAATGAGATTGAGTATCAACTTAACGAGACGAGGACTCTCCGCACACCTTATGATCGTATCAGATATTTCTTCGCCCCCTGGGGACCAGAGCTTTTCAGAGAAGCAACCGCCTACGTCCCCCAGTCAACCGTAGCAGATCACATGGACGGTGCAATCCAAGAGGGTGTGAATGGTCCTGGAGGTGTGATCGAAGTACACAGGCAATTCGTCAAGACTGGGATGATTCGCATTATCAATCAGTCACACGATTCAATCTTGTGCGAGATTCCCCGCACATCATGCTTGACAATTTGCGAACAAATAGTTAAATTGCTTCTTCGCCCGTTGGTCGTCAACGACGAGGAGTTCACGATTCCTGTGGATTGTGAGATTGGTTTCAGGTGGGGAGAACTCCACGAGCAACTTCGCCCGATGGGATCATACGAAATCGAGTACGAACTTCCCGAGGCAGCGTAATGACTATCGAAGAGCGAGAGCACCTTAGACAGTTCATGGGTGAGACGCTGATAGATATGTGGCCTCGTCACAGTGACGAACAGTATGTTCTCATGTTCAGTAACGGTAAGAAGCTTATACTCGGTATCTATCAGACACCGGGTGGTTATCATCTCCCAACCCTTGAAGTAGAGGATAAGTGAGAGTTTACGTCGCGGGTCCGATAAGTAAAGGCCCTCTCGAAAGAAACATTAGGCGTGCTTTCGATGCGGCGGCAGTACTGATGGCGAATGGATTTCATCCATACGTCCCACACTTTTGCTGCTTCCTAGACATCACGCACCCCCACGAATACGAGAGGTGGATGGAACTTGGCTTTGCATTTATACCAACCTGCGAAGCTGTCTTTAGACTTGACGGAGAATCCTCCGGCGCAGACAGAGAGTGCGAGTTCGCAGAAGCATACGGAATCCCAGTCTTCCACAACATCCACGATCTCATCGGCTATCGTGACCAAAAGTCGCAAGTGCGAGAATTGGCTCCTGACCTTCCGCGAGTGGAGCCTCCCAAGGTCCGAAGCACCTGAGAGTTACCATCTCTGGGCCGGACTGTTTACAATGGCGAGCGTCCTGAAAAGAAGGGTGAAAGTTCCGAAGAAGATTCTCGGTGGATGGGAAGTCAGCCCGACGCTCTTTATCATCTTCGTTGCTCCGCCCGGCAGGGCGCGGAAATCCACAACTGCAAATTACTCTGAGGAATTGCTCTCAGCTATACCTACCACGGAACGGGTAGCTACGAGCATTACCAAGGAACAACTGTTGAAGAAGCTTTCAGAGGTTGACGACTCCTCCCTCTCGATCTTCTCATCAGAGTTTGCCATGTTCATCCAGAAGTCAGGGCATGATATGTATGACGTACTTACTCATCTATTCGACGCCAATCGTGACGTTTCAGTTGAGACGTTGGGTCGAGGACTCGACTTCGCGGAGAAGCCCTGCGTTAATCTACTGGCCTGCACGACGCCCGACTGGATCAGCAATAATATGCCTGAACACGTTATCGGAGGAGGATTTGCGTCTCGTGTTATCTTTGTGTTTGAGGAAGATGTAAGACGCCACCAGATGTACTACGATCGTTTGGGGATTGACTGGGACAAGGTACTAGAGATGCGTGAGGATTTGATCCATGATCTCATGCACATGGCGGTCAATGTTCAAGGAGACTTTGAGATTGATGATGAGGTTCGTGCGTTCATGGATGGTAACGGGGGATGGTATCAGAATGTCAACAACCAGAAAACAGCCGCTGGCGACAATTATAGGCTGCAGGGCTACTTCGAGCGCAAGCCTGCACACGTTCACAAGCTCGCAATGCTCTTACATCTCGCTTATGATGACGAGCTGGTGCTTACATTGCCCGATATTCAAGGGGCGATTGCAATACTGGACGACCTCGAATTGAAGATGCCGAGGACGTTCGCCAACATCGGTAGAAATCCGTATGCTGTTGACATGAATCGAATGCTTGATTTCGTGAAGAAGCGAGGCACAGTCTCGAAGCGAGACCTCAAAGCCAACTTCTATCAGTCAGCCGACCCGGTCAAGCTCGAACAGTTGATTCAAGGTTTGATTGATATGGGGAAAGTGCGGTTGTTCATTGACGAGGATGATCCACACAATCAAGCGAAGTCGAGGCTGGTGTATAATGGCAAGCCCTAATCCACATAGGCTGATCCAATGTCGGCACGGTAAGCATCCCCTACACTGTGACATCTGCGCAGAGGATGCTGAGCGGCCTACTCCGTCACGATCCCTCCCGGATTCAGGAGTGACTCGTCCTCCTTCGAGCGAACCCCGAAAGCCCTGAGCCATGCCGACACCGGATTATCCCCATTCGCTGCCATCTCCGCACCCTCATAAATATCGCGGAGTAGGAATCCTCCTGGAACTGTCATTAACGGCAGCTCAGTTAGAGTACGAACTCCCTCTCGTTCAGCAGATGGGAATGCCTGACCGGAGCTTATCGCAGAACCGATCAATCCAAATACCGGGCCTCCCCGATTCAGAGTCGAGCCGGGCACACCAAGAACGATTGCCTGGGCAGCCAATTGTAATTCACGAGTTTGCTCTTCGTCGAAGCTATCTGTGGCTGCCGCTAGATGCTGGCCAGCCGAAAACAACGGCGCAGCCGTAGGAAGCATCCATGAGTTTAGATTCAAACCAAGACCAGCACTGGCAGCAGCAAGGGCACCCTGAGTCATTCCCCACCGCACTGCTACTCCTGTCTTCTCTTGTCTTGTACCTCTGCTTAACATTCGGGCGAGCGTGGTTCGAGCCCACACGGGCCAGTTACCGAACTGTCCAAACAGTCGGCCAGTGTTGGTCCCCCAACCAGCAGGATGATTCGCTAGGCCGAAGGTGCTGACAGTCTCGAAGGAAGTTGCTCTTCCCATAAAGTCTGCTGCATCTTTGAAGCGTCCCTCAGTAACAAGACGGTCAAAATGTGCAGCAACAGGAGGATCGTAAGAGTTAAGGAATAGACGATCATAAGCCTTTGCCTTAGCCGCATCCCCCGTTCCATACTCTCCCAACGCAAGCTTGTTGAGTTCCGATAGTGCCCGCGTCGAACTTTCCAGATAGCTCGCTGCGTGCGCCCACTGGTAGACGTTGTGCTGGAGTCCCCACTTGATGCCTGCGTTTGCGGTTGTTTGGATCGCCTCGCGCCACGGAGCTGAACGTGCAGCGAGAGAGTTTTGCAGTCTTTCCTGAGCGGTAAGAACGGACACTGGCCCCATTGTGGGCGTGACACCTTCTCGTGAGAGCGCAGCACTGGAAGACTCTCCGATCTGTGACTTCTTGATTATTCCTGCCCGTTCCAACTCCTGTGGATTGACGCGAGCCATCATGGTATAAAGATCACCGAGGCGTTGCGCACCGAATCTCGAGTAATAGATCGAGGAGAAGTTGTGGAAGTCACGAATGCCTTGCATCGGACGGAAGCCGATCGTTGCAGAAGACGACAACGAGAGCCACGTATTCACGATGTCACGACGCACCGAAACTTCCGACTCCATTCCCATCTTGTCAAGCGTTTTGTTAATGGCTTTTTCCACAAAAGATGTGGAAGCGTGTGGAATACCCCTTAGCTCATTGATGTAGTTTTCAGTGAGCAGACGCTTGACGTAATCGCCGTGCGCCGGATCAGGCATGCGAGCAGTCTCTCTATTGATGTACTCGTATGCGTGATTCAGTGCTTCCTTTGTGAAACGGTTGGAGTAACCAGAGTTGATGTAGCGAGCCAACACGTTGATCGGATCGCGATCATACTCGCTCATCTCGCCGGTACGAAGTAGCTCTGACGTGAACACCGGAGCACCATCACGCCCGGCGATGATCTCGTCGTTCTTGAAGTTGCGAAGGTGTGCGAAGTATCCACCGAGTCTCTGCTCGTCTGGAATCTCGAATGTGTCAGCGAGGTCATCGAAGTGTGACCTGATCTCATCCTTCGCCATCCGCATCTTCACGCCCTGCTCTGTATCAGCTGCCGGGAAGTTCTTGGCGATGTAATCATCCGGACGCACGTGACCATCCATCACCGCTTCCGAGAGACGAACGACTCCATACAGCGACAACTCACCAGGCTTGTTATGCTGTAGTATAGCGCCCATGATCCGAGCTGCTTCGATGTGAGCTTCGTCCACGTTCAACGAAGCCTGCAACCTGTGAAGTGGCTCGGTCTTCTCGCCTTCCGGGAGCTGCCAGAAACGTGGATTGTTCTCCAGTCTCTTGAGTCCACGGAAGTACTGGAACGCCTTCTGCACATCAATCTGGTTCTCGATGAACCACTTCGCTCCCGCGAGTTCGCGTGGAGTGAACGCGCGATTGAAGAGTCCACCCTCCTTAATCATATCGTCAGGATGCATCGTCTCAATAGAAGTCGTGATCTGCTCCAGCTGCTCTGGTGTCAGTCCACGAACGAGTCGAGACGTTTCGGAGAGGCGCACCATATCCTTGTGCATAGCTGCATACTTGCGAAGGTGTGCAACCTGCAGAGGCTGGTAAACTTCCGAGAAGAATCCTGTCTTAAGCGTGTTGTCCAGCGAGATCATAACCTGACGCATACCAGTCAGATGCGATCCCACCTTCGAGATGTTGAACGCATCACGCAGATCACCGAACCAGCCGTTGCTCAATGGATTCCACGCTGATGTGTGTGGTCCATTGGGAGGTGGCGGTACTGGAATCAATCCACGCGCCACACCATCGGGTAAGCCAGCTGGTGTCAAGTCAGCGCCACGCAATTCGACTGTCTGCTGGATGAATCGAAGGGCCTCCTCTGGACTGTGAGCAAGTTCCAGGTAGGAGTTCGTATCGCTATCACGAATGATCAGCGCACCATTCTGTCGCTCGATATACATACCGTTCGACGTGGCGGCATCCACCAGGTTTGATGCAGACGACTCGCGATAGCTCGACGCTTCCTTGACGAGACGATTGTACGTTACTCTCTCCTGTGGAGACAACGCCTCGTCTCGGAGACGCTTACCATACTCATCACTCAGGAAGCGTACGAATGCAGGAACGACCTTCGAGTTGAGACGACGAAAGTCAGCATATCCAGTAGCAATCTCGCCGAACGGCTTGTTCGGTATCTGGTCACTGCCGGTTACCTTCTTGATGTACGCTTCGAAGTCGCTGACGATTGCCTTGCGTACTTCCGGTGCGTCAAGGATGAAGCTGTTCACCGCCATGTCAGGACCATGACGGAGTTGATTCCACGGAACCTCAACAGCGTTCCCGCTCGCGTCAGCGATTCTGTGTGCCTCGAGAACACCCTTCTTCGTGAAGACAGGCTCGACGTAATGGTAATCGTTCCCAAGGAATCCGACGACTTCATGCGGGAAGAAGCCAGTTGCCTGGAAGTGAGCTTTGGCAAACTCCGGGGTAACCTCGGGATAAACAGTCTCACCAACGAGGGGCTCTATCTCGATTCGCCCCGGAGCTTCCGCAGAGGCCACGTCACGGCTGTTGACAATGACCTCACCTTTCTTCGTGACGACACGGTAACGACTCACTTCTCCAGTGTACTCGTCACCGAACACCTCAACGATGCGTCCCATACCATATGGTTCAGCCATGAGCGCAACTTCTTCGCCCGGCTTGAAGGTCGTAGTTAATGCCTCGCTCTGTGCTGCGATCGCTTCTGGAATGTTCGGACCAGGACGAGGCGGAGGCCCTTCTGGTTTCGGTGGTGTAGGAGGACCAGCAATCTCTGGAGGACCGCCAAACGATATGTCGAGCTTACCGTCTGGACGCTGATGCATGATGCTCAACTCACTCGGACGGAACTTGGTAACGCCCTGTACCACGACAGGACGGTTGAACTCGACAGTCTCCGCAGCCATCGCCAGATCGTTCGCATCTCGCAAGGCGAGGAAGCTATTCTCCGCGTTGAGGAGAGACTGTTGCGATGCTGCTTGCATCTGTCGAATGATCGACAGGTTGTGTGCGGCTACTCCTTCTTCACCCATCGGACCAAGCCTCGGTCCCCTGATGCGACCCATAACACCCTCGAAGGCGATACCAGCTGGCAACGCCATGAGTGCATAGGTCGCAGCGAAGTTGCGTCGTTCTTCTGGAGTCTCACCCAAGAGCGAACCAGTCGTGGCGCCTCCAACAGCACCTTCCACGGAGCCAGTGACGATTTGTCCTGGAATCGTGGACTCTACTGCGAGGGCTCGTGGTACGGTCTGGGCAACAGCTTCAAGTTCCCCAATCGGTACGGCAACTCCAGCGCGCTCAGCAGCTGCCACTCCGGTACGGAGGAACTCATTTCCAACTCGCATGGATGCAACCGTCCTGCCGGCAGCATAACCCATAACGAGCCCAGCGTAATTGGCGACAACTTCGCGCTTGTACTGCTCCCTTTCTTCTGGAAGAAGATAGCCCCCTGGTTCGATCTGATCCAGAGCGAGCGCAGCTGGTTGCCTAACCAGGTCAACGAAGAACTTGGGTATACCAGTAATCAGCTCTTTTGCTGTCTCAAGCGGATGAGCGATTGGGGTGCCGATGTGGAATCCCGATGAGTTGCCCAGATCGAACTCGACTATGCTTCGATCCGTGAACAGTCTCATGCTCGCGAGCTTCATCCTCGCTTTCGCGAAACCAGTCGGCGCCGCCTCAATTCGAGCATCACTCGCCAGGTCTGCTGCAATCTTCTCCGGCGAACGAAGATATTCTGCCCTCTGGCGCTCCAGACGTTGCCGTCTACTTTCGCTTGGGCGACCACCCGGAACAACCTCTGAAGTAGCCTTTGCCGCTCCTGTAACATCTTGAGCGAAGGTCCCGATCTCAAGAAGTTCATCAATGGTTGGTTTCTTCTCGACTTCTGGTGGTGCCTCCGGGCGAGGCTCGAAGACGCTACGGTCGTATGGAGCTACTACTGGCTGACCAACACGAGCAATGGCATCAGCCTGAATGCCGGCTATCAGTTCCTGACCTGTATCCTGTGGACCTTTCTCTCTACGTGCCAGCTTACCAAGCAGCGTAAGATCGAGAGGTCCAGTTACAGCTTGCGGCTCTTCCTCTTCCTCATCTTTAGTGGCTAAAGTCGAGGGGGACTGCAGCTGTCGAATAAGGTCAGGGTTGAGTGGTCCAGTCATCAGTATGCCGGAGTGTTATCGATGATTCGTTGAATCACATCTGGATCGGTGCCGGCATCACGAAGCTGTTGAATGCCAGCCTCATAGCCAGCCGAATCAAGTGCTTCCAGCTGTGACAGGATCTGACGCTCGTACTGATTGAGCGGCGGTGGATCGTCAGAAGCACGAACCGTCTCCGCAGGAATCTCCGAGAACAACGGAGTAGCATCCTTGGAGATGTTACCCTGCTTATCACGGAACACGATCTGTGGAACCTTGGTCTGCCACCAGTGTCCTGTCTTGTCGTACTCCGCACGCCACGCGGAGCCAGACTGCTCCAACACCTCGTTGATCTTCAAGATGTTGCCACGAACAAGCTCGTCAGTCGGCGGGCGCTGGTTCTTCCTCCGAATCGTCTGGTCGAACAGTGGCCTGATCGTCTTGAGCATTTCTGCTTTACGCTTCACACCCTTGTCAGCCTGTGAAGTCTTGAGCCAACTCTCCACAGCTTTGATCTGCTCCGATGGAGCTGCAACGCCCTTGTAAGGCTCGCCCCACATAACTTCGTAGAACGCACCGATCGGAGCAACACCACCAGCTGCCTTGAACTGGTCATACGCAGCACGGCGAAGTGAAGTCTCGAGAGCATTCGAGCCTCCATGAGTGCGCCCTTCTACTGCTGTCTGCGCCAGTTCTCTACGAAGCGCAGCTTCCCTCTCAAACTGATACTGTCCAAGTGCAGCCTTCACACCTGCAGCAGCAGCCGGATGCATCAGTCCAGCGTTAATGTCTTCGTTCTTGATTGTACCGGATTGAATACCCGTGACGATTTCAGGAATGCCCATGTCCGCGAGCTTCTTGCCTCCCTGGTACACTCCCTCGACATCCTGCTGAACGTTCAGCTCATGCTTCGACGGAACCTTCAGGATATTCCTGATGGCCGCATCGAAGGCTTGCGGATCGGACTTCGCGAGTTCGAGTCCGCCTTCCAGCATATATCTCTGGAGTGCAGCACCCGAAGCTTGTGCAGGAGTCTCGCCGGTAGCTTCCTGTTGTCCAGCAGTCTCACGCGCACCCTGCGATTGTTCGAGGGTCTCACGCCCGAGTCCCATCCGGATCGAAGGAATGCTCTCCCTCATTCCGGTAAGGAAGTCAGTAGCGCCCTCTCCGAAGCCAAACGCCTTCAACGTACCAGGGTTCTGTTTCTCGATGTCCACGAACTTCTGCATCATCTCAGGCTTTTCGATGAACAGAGCCTTGAGTGCCTGATCGTACTTCGCTGTCGGCTTGACCAGGGAGCCTATGGTGTCAGTGAGGGATGCGAGAGATGGTCCGATACTCTCGTCAAATCCCTCCAGCTTGGGAATGGTCATTGTTCGTAGAACCCTGAGAACGAGTTACGTGCCCCTGAACCGAACTGGTAGCCTGGGTCGAGGATGCCAGCCCCACCTCCGCCAGCAGCGCCAGCAAGTGCTGGTCCAGCAATCGAGCCGACTCCAGGAGCAAGGAACGGTAACGCAGCGCCACCGATCTGTGCGACCGTACCGAGCGCCTGTCCAAGTCCAGACTTCTTCTGGATGAGCTGTCTCTGGGCAATACCCTTGTCCGAGAAGCCAGCGATCATCTGAAGCAGTGGCCCTAACGCGCTCATCTGCAACCCTGTGATCGCCTGCGTGATCTGTGGCGCAGCCTCGGCACGGTACAAGCCTTCTGCGTGCGCAGCAGGTGTACCAAACGCCGCTCCGCCCGACGCTCCGAAGCGAGCACGGATCGCGTTCGTGTCGCGTTCCTGTTGCTTGCTCAGGAGTTGTGTTGCCGCCTTCCCTGGAGCACCAGCACCAGAAGAAAGAAGGTCGCTTAGGATGCCGAAGATTCCACCAGTACTGCCAGCAGCATTGGGGCTGCCAGCTGTGCCTAGACCGCCAGTGTTGAGCAGTGCTTGGAGGCCGGATATGGTTTCGTTGGCGAGTCCGGTTGCCTTGCCACCACCGACCTCTTGTGTCTTAGCTCCCAAGAGCTTCCTCCTTGAGGATGCCGAACAGCGCCACGTCGAACCAGTCATCGTTATGCCAGATCGCCCTACGTTTCCTGCCTTCCTTCTTGAAGCCAAGCATCGTGATGAAGTCGAAGGCGTGCTTCGTCGCGTACAGCGGTATCTCCACGCTGAGGCGACGGAAGTTGTACTTCATGAACACGTATTTGATCATCTCCTGCGTGATCCCGATTCGACCACGGTGACGACGATCAAAGAACGTGTAGTGAACTTCCGCATCGACGCCAGCTACGATTCTCGTCATGTAATAAATACCGACGAAATCGTCTACGATCCAGAAGAGTCCGTTGCTGCAAAGCTCTCCCCTTGGACCGGCATAGAGGAACAGTTCACAGAACTTCTTGAAGTCGCCGCTGACGGAGTTGTCGAAGATGTACTTGAAATTCTTCGACTTTTCCCAGAAGAGCTTAAGGTTATCTGGCGTCAGCTGCATGGGAAAAACGGCCCTCTCGATAGGGCCTTCCGGCTCATCACAGACCCAAGTGAGAGCAGGCTCGGTCATGATTATTGCGGTCATTCTTTGCTTTCTCCACCCTTGTAAACGTGAACCTCGTATGAGACCACGTGAAACTGCCCCAGCACCGATGAAAGCTGCCAGGCGAAACGCCGACACTTGATCTGTTTGGTCCAGGTAAAGATCTTGGACTTCCCAAGAGCAGTGCCGGTAAAGCTCTTTGTCTTGAACAGCTCGGAGATCGTCGGCCCGCCATCCTTCGAGAAGCGAAGTGTGACTGTGGTTCCAGAGATCGGAATCAACTCCACCCTGATCTCCGCGACATATATGTCATCTGTCGGAAGCGTGAAAGCCTTCGACAGCAGAACGGTCTCATACTCTCCAGTTGATCCAGAGAATGAAGGATCTATGGAAACATCCTCATCCTGAATGGTGATCTCGCCATCCTCGCGCCCGAACGCCCGAGTTGGAATAATCGTCTGCGCTGGACCGAGACTGTCAATGTCACCAAGCAAGTTCTGGATGAGTCCAGGTAACTGGTCGATCGTCGTGGTGGCAGAGCCAAGGTCCGCATCGCTGATCGTGCTGAGTCCTTCGTAAATGTCCTTGGTCCATGCCTGCGTTCTGAAGTTATATGTCCAGGCTACCACCTCCGCACTATTGGCGAGTGGAATGCAAACCGTGTATTCGTTCTGGATAGGATCGTACGAGGCGAAGATCAAGTCCTCGTTGTCGATCGCATCCATCAGCGTCTTTTCGACTGAGCGACCAATTGGCTGCGGTGCAGAGCCTGGAGTGTAATGCCAAACCGTGCCTGAGCGACGGTCAGCCCATGTAAGTCCGTTCGACGTGATCTTCGCACTATACGGGGCATTGCAGCCCACTCCAGGAAAAGCTGCGTAAGGATTGAACGGGAACGTAGGGATCGGTTGCTTCGTAGCAAGCCAGATACTCTGTTCTCGCAAGATAGCAAGGACGTTCGTGAAACCGAATACTCCAGAAATGTCGTCACCAAGGTCACCCGGTGATTCCACCAGTGGAGTCGATCCCGCTGTCTCATCTCTGAGCGGGTCCCATTCAATGATGTTGTTTTCACCTGACCACCCTAACAAGACCGCGTTCGGCGCACCTCCCAATAGATTGGCAGCTACGACGCGATTGAAGAAACCAGTTACGTAGCGATACTCGGGAGCGTTACCGAGGGGCTTGTACGCCACAGCTACGTGATCGTACTCTTGTAATACGTTCTTACCATTGTTGGAAAAGGCAAACCTGTCGAGCACGACCGCAGCTTGAATGTAATCGGTTGCAGTACCGATCAGCGAGCCGGAATTCAAGCCACCGCTCAACCGCTCTACATCGAGACCCCAGTCAGCGTTGGCTGCAGTTTCGGACACGACGATATTGTTGCCGGCGATACCAGCGGTCTTAGCCTCGACCGTGAGCGCTGTAGCTGTGAGTGTGGTTCCGTCCACAGTTGGATGCAGCGTCGTCGCAGCTGCGTAGTCTGTGCCAGAACCAGGACCAAGATTGATGGCGTCCTTCAAGTTCGCCAGGCTTGCTGCGAGGTCAACGCCGATGAAAACGTTACCATCCACGTTCGTCAGTATTGCCTGGAACGTGTAAGTCTTAGTACCGATCGTGACCGTTTCAGTGTCAACGAAGTTCGCGGTGCCTGTGAGCGTTGCCTTCGCCTTGGCAGCAGCAGCTGCAGGTACGTTCGTCCAGACTCCACCAGCACGATGATGAACTGTGCTTGGAGTAAATCTGAAGTAGTACGTCGTCCCGTCATTCTTCTTGAAGAAGAACAGTCCGATAACAGGATTGCTGTTAGGCTTGGTCGGCACCATCAGCGTCGTACCAGGCCTACGCTGTGTACGGTCGAATCTGCAACGAGCGTTCTGTGCAAGCTGAAGCGCGCCCGGCTCAATATCAGCAGGGTCCAACATCGTAACCATACCGAGATTCACACGACTCTCGATAAATTTCGATTTGGCAGGAAGGTTGGTACTCGGACTAGTACCCTTATTCCTGACTGGCTGTGGCCAGGGACGCGCGTTGTTGAAAGCCATCAGATCACCGCCACCGAGCTTGGTGTGTTATACTTGAAGCGAGCGCCGTAGAAACGGCACCCGTTGCCGACCGCTCGGATATGGTACATACGATCGAGGTCCGGTACGTCAGCGAGCGCCGGTGAAGTAGACTGGGTAATGCCCACGGCGCTGTGTGTCAACGTATGGATGCTCGTCTTCACGCCTGTTGTAAAGCTGGTACGGTAGAACTCGATCGTCATGTTGACGCCCGATACCTTGTTCACCAACACTGCGAACTCGACAATCGTGATCCCAAGCGGGAAGATGAGCGAGCCCTGCGATGCTTCCGTACCGTCGAACTGGAAGTATTCTTCCTGGTGTGAGGTGTCGTGCTCGTCCTGCCTGTTCGTTAAGATGTGCGGACCAAACAGGAGGTACTTACCATTCACCAGACCAGAGATCGCAGACTTGGCTACGACTGGATCAACTGTCCAGTCATTGACGAGCGTGCTGTTCATTCGCTCGCGGAGGTCAACCTTGAACTCCCGAATCGCGTCGTCGATCTGGTTCGCCGCTCGCGTGCCTGCCGGCGTCGCTTCGTTCCAGGAGCGTGTGTATGGCATGGTTACGCCGCCTCTACCCAGGCATTGTTAAACCGCACGAAGTGATAGAACCGATCGACAGCCATCATCTTGTCGGCCCCAGTATTGGTCTTGATTTTCGCGCCGTTCTGTACCGTCGTGAATCCATCACCGAGAACGAACAAGTGCTGACCGTCCGCTCCCTCATCGAAGTCGGTTATGAGAACAGTTGCGGTGTTTCCACATATCAACTCCTCAACGTTCTTAACCGAAGGGGTGGAATCACCCTTAGCAATGTTCTTCACAAAACGCTTCGGAAGGACGAGGTTCGTCTGTGGAGCCTCGACTATCCGCTCCTCCGTTACTCGAGTTGGCACACTTTTGTTCTCGGCCACGTATCCGCTCCTCGTAAGTCCTACCTCTGTTCTGCCTACGCAGCCCTTCGATTGCAGCGCGCAGCTCTGGAGTTGGATATGGCTGAGCTAATGCAGCATCCAGCAATGCTCGCCACCTGAACTCGGCCTCCGGTCGCCGCGCGCCAATATATTTCTCTGCCATCGCCTAGAACGAGTCCACCGAAACCTTGATGAAAGTCATCGCCGGAGGCGCTGTCGTCCGGTGATAGCCCCAAGCCGCTGTACCAGGTACACTGCACTTGTTCTGCCGACACTGCCGAATCGAGTCGGAGTTAAAGAATACCGAGTCACCGATTGGAGGTGTAAGCAGCTTAAACGTGTCTGCGAGCTTCGTTGGTAGATGCTTGCGCAGGCGCCAGGTGTCAGGCGTCAACGTGCCACCACCAGTGAATCGAATCGTGTTGCTCGACTTGATCCTGAACACTGTCGAGTCCTCGTTTCCGAGCCCATCTGTGGGGTGTCCCCAGGCGACGACGACGCGCAGCGACTCACCCACGAAGTCTGCGAAGATGGATGGATACCTTCCGACCACGACCATACTTTCCGGCGCTTCGGGCGCAGGGAGGTGTTCCCATGTCAGCCCCACCGGAGCGTCGTTCAGTTGAAATACTGGACCCTGTTGCGATCCTGTGAACAGCGCTGTGGCTGCCAGCAATAGCATGCGCATCATTGCCATTCTCCGGTGCGAATTTGTGTTGCCAGCCGTTTGGCTCTTTCAGGGGTCTGTGTAGCCCATTTGCTCTGCAACATCGCTGCAGCTGCGTGGACGTACTTTCCATCTTCGATGAGTTTTAGAGTATTCCTGAAACCGAGTAATCCTCCAACACCCATCTGGAACGCCATGTTCAGGAGTACAGCCTGACGCACAGTGTCCAGTTTCTCGAACCACGGTATGTTCTCTTGGATTGCTCCTGTGGTTCTCTGAATATCATTACGCAGGAGTAGCGCGGCCTCTTCACGAGAGATTCCGCCGCCCTTGCGCTTGTCGATCAGTCTCCCGACACCTATCGTCCAGAAGCCAAGATGATCCTGATAAGCGTGGAGCACTTCCTGCTCATCAAGCCTCAATTGACTTTCCAGATTATGTACGCCTGCTCGTCCCATCTAACCCTCCAGCTTTCTCAGTTCTTCTAGAGATTCACTCTCCGTCCGAACCTCACGCCGATCACCAATCCCCTTACCGAGGGCGGTGACGAAAGTACCAAGGAACGCTACGATTCCACAGATCCTGTCCAACAGCGGATCGGCTGACCTGTCGATCTGACTGCAAGCGATACCAAGTGCGACCAGGGCAATGCCGATATACGTTAGCCACTTCTTGTCGGACGCCACATGAAACAGATGTCTGACTTTGCTCACTCGCCTATCCTTTCCTTGACGGCTGCAAGTAACTCTTCAAGTGTAAACGGCTTTCTCATTACCTTGAAATGGTCATCGTATATGGCGCCAGAGATAAAGATGATCGGAGTGTCTGGCCACTTTATTCGCAGCCATCCAACCACCGTCTCCGGTTGACCATTCGGTAACTTCATGTCAACTATCGCAAGATCGAACCGTTCGCTTGCGCTTATCACCTTCTCCGCATCCCGCACGCTAAGAACAGCACGAACAGAGTAATTGTTAAGTTCCAACAGGCGCTTCACTATAATAGTGAGTGCCTCGTTGTCGTCTACCAGGAGAATTTTCTTCTTCATGCTCCCCTGGGCCAAACTTGACCTGACGTTGGCACTGGTGTTCCTCCACCACCTTCAGCAGCCGGATATATCTGGACCTTTTCCTCCTGTGTTATGCCGGGCCACTGAACCAGTTGTGCTGGTAACGGAGACATGGTTTCGCCAGCCATATATCACTCGTAGAGAATGGCCGGGGCGATAAGTGTACCGCCCGACAAACCTGTCATTCCAGTATCTTGGAGCACGACGTAAGTGTGCGATCCGCCAAGAACCGTGACAGTGAGGAAGGTTCCGACTGGATTACTCGCTGCGATGCACGCTATCATGTTCAAACCCATCTCAGCTGGCCCCATACAGTAAAGCAGTGGCCAAACCGCAGACTTGCTGTCGAAAACCATATGCGCTGAAGTTGTTCCCATCGAAGGAAACTGCAGAGCATTAGTAATATGAGGATGCGATGACGCAGCAAGATGCCCTTGATTCCTCATGGAGGAACCATTCTTACTTGCGTACAAGAAGCCGGTAGTCTGGTTCGCTCCCGCTCCATTCTTTCTTCGCTCGATGCAGAACGTCCAGACGTTTGTGTTTAGCCAAGACGTGCCGCTCGCTGCCAGAGCGATGGAGAAGCGATCAGAGGCTCCTGACGCATAATGCGTCATGATGTTTACATTGACGGCACCTGGACCAAGGAACGTCGCGCCAGAGTCGTAAAGCTCTCCAGTGATAGTACCTGCTCCGTCATGGCCGGTTCCAAATCTTATCCGCACTCCTGGAGTTGCTGCGGCTGCACCTGAGCCAAACTCTAACTTGAGGAAGAACGGAGCCGTCGCTTGCGCAGCGTCGTCCATGCGAAAGATCTTGGTAACTCGCGCTTGATTTGCTGCGTTTGGAGCAGTTACGTCGGTCCAGTCTGTGCCTGTCCCAAACAACGAGAAGACCTGGACCCACCCGAAGGCGACGAAGCGGTCACTGAACCACGAGCCCCAACCACGGAACTCTGCATCCGAGTTGTTGCGAAAGATTGTCGCTGTAGTTGCAGTAGCCATTTACAGCTCCGTAATGACGCGAGTAAACGTCGCCTGAACTGTTGCTGGAGCGCCGCTCATGTTCTCGATTGCGTAGTAGATAGTGCTTGTCACTGGCCCATCGTGGTTCTCGCCAGGTATCCGTGGCTCGCAGATGATCGTCAGTCCACTTAAGGCTGTGAACACGAGATCAGCGATTACGCCAGCGGCAGTCTCTGGATCAACTCCAATCACACGAGCAGCATCAAATGTCCTCGCTGCTGCAGTCTGATACAACCTCACACGACAGTGCCTGTCTACTACAACTTTGTACAGCTCAAACGATTTCCCGAGAGCTATCGTTCCATCCTCGGTTGTGAGATCATTCAACGAAGCTGTTGTAACTACGATATTTGTCCGTGCCGCTAGATCGGATTTAGCGGCTAAAAGTAAGTCAACTTCCGTTTTCGTGTAGCCGTTCAGGTTCGTGAGAAGAGCTATACCGTCTGCGTCAGGACTGACTCCTGAGTTGGCTAGTAGCTGACGGAGCGGACGATTCACCACATCCGGACGTGTCGGATGATCCTTGCCTGTGGCACGCTCGGTGAACTCAATCCATTCAATCAATGCCATTACGGTATCGCCCCAAATGTACGAGTGCCGTTGAAGAAAACCTCACCATCGAAAATCCAGCCTTCAAAAAGCGAGCAACATGCTTCGATCGTGAGCAGTTCATCGTTGCTCGGACAAGACTCGTGTGTCCCTACTGCCTCCTCTGGATCTTCCAGATCTTTCGTCAAATCTGGAGGATCGAGCATGTCTACCAGTACTGCGCCGTAAGCACCATCCTGCGTGATGGTGACGAGGAAACCGTAATCGTTTCCTACAAACCCAGCGAGTGGTGCGAAACTAACAGCACCAGCAGACCATATACGATTCTCGAACTGTACCTGTTCCTCTCCCGGTTCGTATATGCCTTGCGCTCCGTCGCCGTAAGACAGTTCGTGTACGACTGGAAGAGGTGCAGCGTCAGCTGACTGGTTCGTGTTACTACCGAACGGCAACCAGCCAGACGCAGGAATCACGGGAACCTCGTTAATGCCCACCTGAATGTTAAGGTGAGCCGCTTGGTGTTCGTTTTCGGCAGCTTCGTTGTATGAAACACAACCTGGAACATTCTAATGTTGTTCTGGAAACCATTCCAGCCAACAGTCGTGCCACCAAAGCCGGTTGCGAAGTTCGCAGATCCAGGCTCCCAAACTGCTGTTCCGTCACGGAAAAAGGTACCGTTTGTGTACGCAGCCATCGAAACAGAATCTGGAGTAGCATCTGCACCTGCTGATCCAAAGTCATCTGTCGTCGCCACTAACACGTTGGATTCTTTTCCTTCTGGCGGTCCAACGCCACCACTGCCCAGCCAGGAACTGCCTGCGCCAGCCTCGATATGACCACTGATGCCTCCCCAAGTAGCAGCTCCATCTACATTGTTCGGGCGCACTGTATAATCGTACACCGTACCGCTGATGTTCTTAGTGCTTACTAAGTCAGCGGACGGAAAGTAGAGCCGATACTCGTATGTGATTCTGAGCTGATCTGCGCTCGTCTTAACGATGGTAGTTGGAGTGCCACCTCCATCCTTGAACAACTGACGGGTCCACATGGTTCCGCCAGTGTTCGCGGTAAAGAGCCCAAACTCGGTTAAGTTACCGTTTGCCTGCGTCTCAGTAAACAGCTTTGTGATCTTCTTGGACCAGTAAAAACTGCCACCGACGAAGGCATGTACGTCAGCAATAGCCCCATTGCTATTTGTACGGTTCGAGGAACTTGGTGAAATCTCTGCTCCAAGCGAAGTTTGTGAGACGGCCGGTGCGGTGCTATCTGTCCCACAAGCGCACCAGGTTGTCAACGTCAACATCGTGGTGCCAGCAAAGTATATGTCTAACCCTGCGTCTGTGATGAGATTCGGAAACTCTAACCGACGTTTCACGCAGCCAGTCGCAGCGTCAAGCAGCTCGACCACGAACCAGCCTTTCACACGCAGACCGAATGTGATTTCTGGAACTTCGATCGTGCGTCCATGTCTCCAGATAGCTGGCTTGGTCCGAGGATCCCATTTCATACTGTAACTAGGCTCCCACTCTGGAGATCGAGTGCAATGTCAGCTTCGTCAATATCGAACAAGGTGTGTTCGATGACGACTGCGATGAGCGTACCGGCGTCGAGATCCAGCGCAATGTCAGCCTCGTCTATGTCGAACATCGTGTGTTCAAGCACCACGATGATCAGGGTTCCAGCATTCAAATCGAGCACAATGTCTGCTTCATCCACGTCAAACATTGTATGCTCGATCACAACTACCAACAACGTACCAGCGTTCAGATCAAGCGCTATATCAGCTTCATCAATATCGAACGCCACGTAGTCAATGACAGGCTCAGACAGAATCCCGGATACTATGTCGAGTACAAGATCAACCTCATCGGGTGGCGCAACGTATGGATAGAGCGTTGACTCCAGCCGACCCAACAAGTACTGACCTGTACTAGGAGTCCTGATACTGTATATTGCAACCAGTCGATTGTCCTTCGCCTTGAAAACTTCCTCAAGGTAATGGTTGACTGGATCGGTAACTGGCGTTCTATGTTCAGTCGCATACCGCTCACGTTGTACTCGGTAAACTAGTCCAGGTCGAACAATGGCGACCGTTATCGGTAACGCTGAATCGTTCTCGATCGCCATTACGGGTTCCCTATACGAACATGCTTCTGCCTTATAAACGTCAGCGCAGTATCAGCTTCACTAGTCATCCCGACGGCTACGAGCAGCTCACCGCCTCCTACACCTATCGGAAGCGCAGAGTCTGTTTCTGACGCAAAACCGAGATTGACACGCTTCTGACTGCTAAACGCAAAGGCTGTGTCAGTCTCACTTGCTATTCCAGTTGGAGTACCACCAGTTCCAACCGTTATATCAAATGCTGAGTCAGCTTCAGACGCCTGCCCTACTGTTTTTTCCTTTCGTACTGTGAGCGCCTGCGCTGAGTCCGTCTCGAGCGCGAGGCCAAATGCTGTTGACTTCGACTTTCCGGCTGCTTGTGCCGAATCTGTTTCACTCGCGAGTCCAACGGCCACTTGCTTTCTAACCGCGAACGCCAGTGCTGTGTCAGTTTCACTTGACTGACCAACAGCTCTCGGTTCTTGCGCCGAGATTGATTGTGCTGTGTCGCTCTCCGATGCTTGTCCAATCGCCTTGAACTTCTGACTCGTTAGTCCTTGTGCTGAGTCGTTTTCTTCTGCGATACCGATTTCAACAAACAGAACGTTCGGTGGTGTTTCTTCAGCTCCAAGTTGAAGTGGCGCATCAATCGCCGCGATTAACTCATCTATCGGTGCGACCTGCGTCATTCCACCGAGCGGCGTCATACCATGATGTATGAAACCTGCCGTATTGATGTTACTGCCGATCGCTCCAGCCCCTACAAGCTGGAGACAATAAGTGTTAGCAGCAGTCCGGTATACGCTCACAGTTCTTCAACCACGCACCCAAATTGAGATGCGGCGAAGATGACTGCCGCCATGTTGACAAATGCCAGTCCTGTTCCAGCTGGTATCTCGATGCCTCGTGGAATTGGTAAGACGAGGCCTGATCCCTGCACTGCTGCGAATACCCACTGAGGATACAGTTCTCCTGCCGCAAGTGACGGCTGTGCAGAGAACGGACCAAGACCGAGAAGGAAGCCAGAGTCCGGTGCTGCCTCACGTCTGGCGTGGTGTTCAGCCGTCGGTGTGATGTTCGAGGCAGAGGTGCCTTGCGTTGTCATGCGCCGCGTCACGAAGCCTGCACCAGCGGCCGGAGCCGCAGCTTGGAATACAAACGACATCTCCAGAAGCTGAATCCTTCTGGTAGCTGACGGATTCCAGATGGTGACGATAGCATGATCAATCGTGCCTACCGAAGCACCAGGATTCGCGTTGACGTAATACTCGCCCTTTGCCATGTTAAGCCGCCCTGAAGAAGCCAGCTGCGTTGACGACCGCAACGATGTCGCTGCCATCTGGTGTCACAGCGAAGTCATGCATCGTCAGAGGGAGAATATCGGTATCTGCTCCTGCGCCTGTGTTGGCGTCATAGCAGATCAATAACATACCCCAGGCACCACCAGCCGCCTGCACTGCACTCCAAGTCTGATCTGGAATGTCAACGTCATAGCGGTTGTTGGTATCATCTGGCGCAGGTAGTGCAGCAAGCTCCGCGTCCGTCAGTACCTTGCGTGCGTAGCCGCTGTTGGTGGCTTCGTTGTTTGCCGCAGCCAGAATCGCATCCAGATTGTCGTAATCCTGAAGCGTCGCGTGAGATTCCAGGCCAGTCGCTTGAAGGATGACGACGATGAACGCGCTGGGGGCTGGGTCGTTGCTTTTGACCCTGTTGTAGAGTTCAACTGTGCGGCCCTTGGCGATGTTGAAAACCGAGTCTGCCATCTTGTGCTCCTCAGATATCTGAAAAGTAGAATACCATTACATCAGAATCCGATGGATCATTCGGATTGTCCAGCAAACATCTCGGATTCCTACCCTCGCCAAAGTTCTGGAGGATGAAGTCGCCTAGAATCGGGTCGAACCAGTACAGCCAGATGCTATTGGCAATTTCGAGCGCGACAACCGCACGCCCAGCCTGTTCAAACGCCAGATCCATTTCTGAAACAAAGCCAACGTAGCCGAACAGTACAACTTCAGCTTCCCACTCCGTGTTAGCGTCGTTGGCTCGAGAAACTAACAGCTGTCCAGTCCCAAGAACGGTATCGTTTATTGCTCTGGCACGCCAGACGCGGTTGTTTGATCCTTGAGAAGCGTCGCCAAGCGACACCGGACCAATGCTGAAGGACGTGAGATAATCAAAAGAGATTGCATCTGGCCTCTTCTGAAGCGACGCTCCTTCCGACAAGACGCGAGTGGCAGTATCGAAATCTGCCAGAAACTCACGGATTTCTTGCGTTATTGCAGGAGGTGGAACATCCTCCTCCGGTACATCGAAAATGTCTTCCTCATTCAGTACACCAGGAATGGGCTCGTTACCGACTGTTTCTCCGCCTTCCACAACGAAGGTAGGAGTAGCCGCTACAGGTTCAGCGGTAACAGCGAGTCCACATCCATCAGACATCGTACTCTCGGACGATTACTTCCAGTCCACCACGAGGAGAATCCACTTCCTCCTTCGCTTCGACCGGAACTGCGCTGTTGATGAGCGCGATCTGGTGTTGATTTGCTGCTCTCGCACGCTGATAGTCACCAAACGAGATGAATGCACGCCAGATTGCACCGAGCAAGATGATCTCATGCCAAGACTGTGGAATGGCAGGAGTATCGTTTGTTATAGACAAGTCAGCGAGAACCGTCCAGTACTTCTCGGTGATCTCGTATATGGCGTCTGGCGTTGGCAGCAGTCGGGCGGCGCAGCCCTCACGAACGTAGTGAGTTGGGAAGCCTTCTGCAGCTTCATTCGTGTCGTAAGTACGTTCGTACACATCGATCGTGGTTCGATCAATTGTCTTGTGTACAAGCGTTGCAGGTTCGAGAATCGAAAGCTTGCGAAGTGCCTCGAATGGCTCCGGCATGTTGTAGAGCCGCGTCCCGATGATCGTGTTGAAGGTAACAGTTACTTCCTTCTCACGGAACGGAAACTTGTCGAGAACTTCCCAGTACGAACGATTCAGAAGCCGATCTACCTTCTCGTCTGACAGATCGTCTATGTCAGTTCCGGTAGCGTCACGGAGATCGTCACGTAACTGCTGGAGATCGAGGCCCATCAGTCAACCTTCCCGTTCATCGGGTAGGCGAACACACTGACGTAGGATTCACGTCCAGACTCAGTAATTTCAGCGGAGATAACACACGGTCCCTGGAGAAACAGGCGATTGTCCTCCAGAGGAATCTCCGCTACACTTGGAACGGTAGCCTCCCCGCTTCCTGCTTGAACCTTTCTGAAGATCGTCAACGAGATTCGAGAGCCAACCCGATTCTCGGTTTCGATTCTCCAATTACCAGGCCCAAGCGGGACGCGGGGAAACGGCTTACCGCGAGTAAAAGCTGGCCTTGCGCCTACGATAAGGCTCTGCCGCATATGAACCTCGAAGGTGTTAACTGAGCGCGACGAAGACCTTGACCGGGTCTCCACCTGCTGCGCTCGCGCTGAGTGCGATGCCGGCGTTCTTGGTAGCCACGGCAGTGTCGAGAAGCCGTCCCGCCGTCGTGGTATCGTAGCTGAGAATATCGCCGATCGCCACCGTGGCAGTCTGCGCGATACCCCATGCGATACCTGAGTAACAAACGAGAACCTGCTCACCGATTGCAGCGGCCGCCTTGCCCACCGCATCGGACTCGGTGAGAGCCCTCATGTGTGTCTTGGTGCCGCCCACTACGATGCCGCAGCGAGTGATGTGCAGGCCCGTTGTGCCTGTCTTGGTCACCTCGCCAGCAACCGTGTGAACGATGACCGCATCACCGATGTTGAGCGCCACCGTTGCCTTGGCAACGAAGCACAGACCACCTTCGACTCCGTTGGCGAGATCAGTCGCCTGACCTCCACCAGCAACGTAGCCTGTGTGATTCGGTCCAGCTTCCCTCGTCATATTACCTCCTAGCTAAGAGTGGAGGTTGGATTACGAGGGATTCACGCCGACCCAACCCCGCCAGTCCACGATCCAGATCAAGAACCTGGTGGTGGCCTTGTACAGAGCCGCGTCGGTGTTGAAGTCGAAGTCGTCATCGAACTCGATGGCCCGACGAGTGACGTAGTGCGCGTCGTTGTACCGAGAGTCGATGAAGAAGTACGACTTCAGGGAGGTCTTGAAGTGCGAGACCTCGACGGTCACCTTCATGTTCGACTTGATCGCGTTGTCCTGGTTGTCGGTCGTGAACGGTTCCTTGGCCGAGTTGAAGATCTGCCAGGCGCGATTGATGTCTGCCGAACTGTTCCCGAGAACGAGGGTGTCGGGCCACATCTTGACCGGATCACCGTTCTCGTCCTTCATCAGACGGAAGAGGTCCTGCACTGCGGTAACGCCAGTGATGGACATTCCCACCGGAGTCGCGGCGATGTTCGCCACGGTGAGTCCGCTGTTGCCGATGAGGGTGTGTGCCGCGTGGCCCGGTGCCAGACCGTCGATGGTCTTGAACGTCGAGCCAGTGAAGAAGTCGTCCAAGAAAGCCGCTGCCCGATACTCTGAGGTCATGCGGCCGGCGTGGGCGAGCCACTTCGAGGCCTGGTTGGCCTTGCCGTACTGGTCGTCCTCTACCGTGCGCCGGGTGATCATGAAGCCGAGCGCGAACTCCTTGTCCACCCCCATCACCTTCGGACCGATGATCGCATCCTCGTAGGTGATCGGCTCGCCATCACCACGCTCCAGCAGCCTAGAAGGCCCTGTCATGATGGTGGCTGACTGCTCCGGCATGGTGGTCGTCTCGACCTTCAGGAACACCGGATACTCCGGCGCGTAACGGTCGAACTCGTCACGGAAGTCCGAGCGAAGACCAGGGCGAAACAGTAGATTGAATGCGCCTTGGGTGACCACGTTGGTTGTCTCCTGACTGCGTGTTTGCCTGATCTTTAGCGACTAAAGACCAGATTACGGAAGCTCGATCCTCGACTCCATGAACTTCACGAAGAAGAGCTTGTTGTCGATGTCGATGTCCACGATCTCGAAGATCGTCGCGGTGACTTCCGCCTGATCCAGCACCCAATCGTCACCGACCTTGGCAACGCCGTACTGCTCGTTGATCATGGTCTGAGTCGGGGTGAGTGGATCGGTGCCGCCGTTGATGCCACGGCACGAGAACACGGTGTGACGATCCGCAACTGCCATCGAGACTTCCTGCACTCGACCAGTGACGACGGTCGGGGAGTTGGCTGCGTCGAAACCAGGCTTGGAAGCCGCAGCTTCGAGCGAGACACCAGCCACAGTGGCCGGATCAGCTCCGCACTCCGACACTGTGCCGGCTGCGACGTACGTGAGTAGTGCGCCCTTCTTGAATACCTGGCCCGTGGTGTATTGCACCGAGAGAACGCTCGGAACTCCAGTTCCGATGTTCCGTGCGGGCTGAATCTTGCGACCCATGAGGTTTATCTCCCTAGATGGAAGACGTTAGACTACCTGATGACGCGCGATGCTGCCTTGGCCGCTGCCTCTTGGTTCTGGAGGTTGATGGTACGCACAGCGCTTTCCAAGTCAGCTTTCCTTGCGATCTTCGACGCCGATTCCTCGATAGTCGGCATTCCGATGGTACGGCTCTGCGCTACGAATTCTTTCTCCTCGCCTTGGAGACGAGCCGTCTGACCAGGCTTGCCGTTGGCAGCTTCGAAGTTCTCTCGCCTAATTTCTTCCAGAAGATTGTGGTCCTCGACATCCTGAATCATGAACACGCAGTCGCCTACGATGGACATGTTATCACCCTGGTCGTGCAGGGCGCGCTTAGTGGCGTACTCCTTGTCAACAGTGAATCCGATGAGCTGCTTCTCGTAGATCGACTGCTTGTCGTTGGGAACCCACTCACCCCACAGCGTGGGAGGCAGGTCCACCTGCAACCGATCTGCGATCATACCCCGTTCGAGTACACGGCTGAAACGAGCCTTCCGTTCCGCTCGCAGCCTCTTGTACTCGTCAGGGTCCTTCGACATGGCTTCCGAGAGCGAGATCTCCCTGCCCGTTTGCAGGTCTGTTACGACTCTCTGTTCGCTCATGGTTGTGCCCTCCCGATCTTCGAATGCACCACCTGGTCAGGCGGTACCTCGATCCAGGATAGGAACTGTTCGGGAGTCATGCTGCGTTCCCGAGCAAGGCGCTTCTCGTTCTCTGAGAGTTCACGAGTCGGCGGCTTCTGCGGCTGCTCGTGTCCCGGAGGCGTCGGAGCGCTGGGACGAAGATGAGGAGGTGTCGTCATATCTGCTCTCGGCTGTGCCGGTGATGCTGGCGGTGTTGGCGCTGGGGGTGCTGGCGGTGCCGGAGATAGTGAAGAGTTATCCCCAAGGAGACCACGATGAAACGCTCCGGTCGCCGCCAGCGCCGCTACGTTCAACAGCTGCGCGTTCACCTCGTTACCGGCTCCTGCTGCCGCTTCTACGAAACGATCAACCTCACGCTCGATGTGAGGCCACACGTCGCTGAACTGACTCTTGAGTTCGATCTTCAGCCTGTCGTACTGCGTCTCCGTCCGCTGACCGGAGATGTACTGATTGATCGGCTCAACTGTCTTTGCCAATTCTGCCTTGAGCGTGTCCACGATGGACATCGGGTCTTGCCAGAACTGGCGGTTGAAATCTTCACGAGACGGAGCAGGCGATTCGATTGCCTGAACACGAGTCTCGATACCACGCTGAGTCTGCCGAAGCCTCGTCAGCTCCTGCTGCTGTTCTCGCAGAACCTGTTCTTGTGCTGCGATCAGCTTCTGTTCCCTCGTCGGCTCTGTAGGGGCCGGAGGGGTTACACTTGCTCCTGGTTGAGTCGGCTGCTGTCCCTCAGTAGACGGGGCCGGCTGGCCGTTCGTCGCCGGGGTTGTCGGGGATTGTGATGCCCGAGGGATGACCCGCCCCTGTCCAGGTTGGCCTGACTGTTCCGGCTGCACTGGTGCTGCCATGATGCCCGCTCCTCTCGCTTAAGGTGCTTATGATTTCCAAGCCTAATCGCACGCCTAATAGCTTACCGCGCCTCTCAAATGCCTCTTCCGGGCTGGAGAAGCCTTCCAGCTCCACCTGCGCCGTTGCCTCCAAGAGTCTGAACAAGTGTAGCAAGCTGGTCCATTCCCGGTGCTTGACCAACGCCTGGAGGTCCAAGATTTGCTCCTGGGCCAGTTGCGCCATTACCGCCTCCGCTGCTGCCACTTGCTCCTCCTGGCTGCTTGAGCAGCTCGCTTAGAACGATCCTATCAACGTTACGAATGTCGAAGGATTCGAGGATCTGCCGCATCGCCTCAGTGCCCGCGAGCAGACCCTTCTGAATGATATACTGGACGACGTTGGGATCGCCTCCCTGTTGCGCGAGTTGCAGCATTCCTACATAATACTGCTGCAACAGAGTAGCGACTTGCACCCAATTCTGTCGGTCCAGTATCTTGTTCTGTTGCTGTCCAGCGGCAACCAGCTCGATCAAGAGACCGTGACGAATATACTCGATCGGCATCTCGAAGAACTGTTGAACCATTCGACCACCTTCAGCAACATCGTAGTACTCGACACGACGCGGACCAAACTGCTGGACCACACAAGCAGTGTCGATGATGAGTTCTTGCACGAACTCTTTGATGTTCTGATAAGCGTAGTCGAATTTCTTCGCACCTTCCTGAATCCGAGCCAGGTCACCTGTAGCCGTTCCGGGCGTACCAACTTGTGGTTGGCCTAGCACCACGTCATTTACGCCAGTACGCTGCTGGCTATACATGAGGGTGGCCTGCTCGTTGTTGTAAGCAGAGTTGTAAATCTCTCCTAGCTGAACTGAATCAACGTGAGACATATCATCCAGGAACCACATCTTTCCTGGGAAGATCGGCTCACCTGGGCCGTATCCAGAAAGCTTCGAAATCTTGATCATCCTCATATTCGCCAACGTTGCGTTGTCCAGACGCTGACGATGCTGAGTGGTGATCTCTTTCTGGAACTGCTCGTTCTGCTTACAGATGCCGATACCGTTCCAGCGATGCTCAACTGGGAAGTAGACACCGACTCTGTAAGGTCTATGTAGATCATCGTGCCAGTTGTAGCGACACGACATGAGAGCGCGAGAGGGACGATGGTAATGGAGGACTATCTCTTTCTCCTGCTTGCCTCCATCAACATTGAATGTGAGCCAGAGTTCGACCCAATCCAGAAGGTTAGGCCAGACCGACTTGCGTCCCTCAAGGGCCTCTTGCGACTGCGCAAACTTTCTCTCCACGCCAGTAGCTGTCTGTGAAGACGTGGCTACCCACGCTTTGATCTTGTCGAATGTTCCAGGCTTGAAGAAGCCACTTTGCTCCATACACATTACATCGTACGGAGATCTTGCGTGCTCCTCACCACACCAAGGGGCTGTCTGGGGATCGGTTGCGGAGAACGGCATGAGGTAGCGACCAACAGCTACCGCATCCATAACTGCGCCATCTCGGATTACGATGGGAATCTCTTGCTCGATTCCTCCGATCTGTCGTATTGCAGTCTTGACTATCCGCTCGTATCCAACCTTACCGATACCCGTCCCGAATTTCTCGATTTCGAGTACAGAGGAGTCGAGCTTACGACGGATCTTCATTTCGCGGAGTAGTTCCTGATCTAAGAACCTCTCCACAGGGCGCGCGTAGTCCTCCCAAGTACTTGATCGTGCTGTCGCTGAGACCAGCTGGTTTAGAGCGAACAAGGTTGTCATAGTGCGCGCATGGACAGCTTCCACCGCTACAGCAGTCAGTGGAATAACGAGAGTTGACGCTCCGGTGAAGGGGAACGTTGCTCGCTTGGTGGTCGGCTCTGCCCAGTAGTCCCTCTGATAGGACAGAAGCCTGTCCATCCATACATTACGCTCCATGTAATGGTTCAGTAACTCCGTCTCGACGTAAGATACGAGGCGAAGCTCTGTGTCAGCATCTAAAACCAGCTCTCTCGGGTACTCAGCCATCAGAAAACCTCTCCCTTACGCTGGAATTGAGCCTGGCGGAGGGTTCCCGAACAACTGTTCGAAGATCGGTCGAACATCTCTGACCTTGATCGTGATCTTGAAGACCAGGATGGTCTTTTTGATGATTGTGTCGCCACTGTGCTTGAAATACCACTCCCAAAACATGGCAGACAGCGCCACCTGCTGCATCGGAGTGAGTTCTGGCAGTTTGGATGATTCCTGAAGAACGCCCATTTGTCACTTTCCTCTCTTTACACCAGGTCGATGGCCGAGTAGCCCGTTTCCACGTCGTGCTGAGCGAAGAATTCCTCTTCTTTTTGCTGAAAACGCTGGAACTTGCCCCTCGAAAGACCAGGCATCCACACTTCTGGGCCATATCCAAGAGCATCGAGCATGTGGATCTTGCGATTTGCTCCAAAAGTGTCGAACTCTCTGACCATTTCGGCTGTATCGTCGCCAAACTGATTGGACTTGTCAACGATTCCACCCTGCATCTTCTCAGGATTCGCAGCAAAATGAATCAGACCAGCGCTCCAGTAGTTCTGTGTTGCTCTAACACGAGCAGGTTTCGAGAGAGTCTTGCCTCCAACAATCGGTCCAACGGGGATGATGTTGAAATACTGCTTCCTCCACAACATCTCCCTCTCGAACCAGACCTTGAACAGACCAGAAAACAGCACTTCCTCAATTGCCATCAAGCGAGGCTGCCACCGAGCGACCAGCTTGAATGTATTATCACACGCTTCGGGTGGCTTCCACTCCCGCTCCAGACAGTTGAGGATGAAGATTCGATTAAGGCTGTCTGACCCAGTAACGACCAACCCACCATAACCTGACATTGCTGGGTCGTAAAGAATACAAACATCCAGATCACGGACATTGATCCTTGTCTGAACCTTTCCAGAAAAGACAATCAGCTGGTTGTAGCCTACCCAGTGATAGTATCTCTTCCAACTTTTGTCGAATTCAGTCGCACCTTCCTCTGGATTGTTCGCGTACTGTGCGCTGAAGACCCTGCGATTCTTCCGAAGGATGGCGAGATTCTTCTCTGTGAAACCACCCTCTGGAAATATCGGCTTCTTCTCGAGTGACTTATCAGGATTTATCTTCCCAGTAAGCTCCTCGACACCTCTGATGTACCTAAGGATCTCCTCGCCGTAACGATCATGAACATGTGAATACAGATCGTCGAATGCCCAGCGAGTTCCGATCAGGTCGAAATGGTCAACTCCAAAGTCCGAGAAGAAAGCCTGAATGTTATCGAACCATTCCTTCGCGGCCATCATGATCGTGTCCGAATCACGAGCCTTGTCACCAATCAAGTCGTCAAACTTGATATAGTTATAGTGACGACCCTGCGACTTTCCACCTACACCCATCGTGTCAATCGTTGGCTCAGGCCAGGTCTGTGACCGTGGCAGCTCCAATTCATGCCGATTGATGCGGTGTTTTCTTGGTGACGGTACGCACTCTGGGAACAATCCCATGAGTAGCGAGTTCGTCAGGAAATGTCCTGTGATCGCAAATAAGAAATTCGACGCTTGTCCATCAGTCTCATGGCAGATCAGAAGTCTGCAGTCTGTGCCTAGGTCCCGAGGCCAAGGTTGATTCGAGAGAACGTCTGGAAGGACGATCTGTATCGAGTCACCGATTGTGCAAATGGTTGACTTGTAGTGGCCGCGAGGGAGAAGAATCTCCCGAAAACGCCACTCTGCATTCCTTTCCATCCAGCTGCACAGATGACCGTGCAGGTTAGGAGACAGTTTGTCATAGCCTAAGACAGATGCGTTCAGCCAAAAGAGGTCGTTCTTTGCTCTCTGTCGCCAGTGATTCCAAGTCTCCGTATCCAGCTCACGAAACTTCTTTTCTACTTTCTTACGAGTTTCGGTGAGAACTTCCTCGGATATGAGATGATTCCACTCCTCGTCCGAGTAAGTTCCCTCAAACTCGAAGTTACGGAGTTGGAAGTTCGCCATCTTCTACAACGATCTCTTCCTTCGTTCCACTATGCAGACGCTTCGCTTCATCTGCGAGCGCTGTGCCCTTGATCATCTTGTCGAACTGCTGTTCAGAGACGATGAGGGCACGATTGATGTGTGTGCCACCATCTTCAGGCTGAATCTTCCTGGTTCCTTTCAACAGTGTGATCGCCCGGTCGAAGAGACCAAGAGGATTCTTTTCAGCAAGCACGTCGTTGTTGATTACATCCTCAACACGTTGCATCGCCTTGAGAGTAACAGTCTCAAGACGCTGCTCGATCGTCTGCTGCGCCTTGCCGTTGATGCGAGCAATGACGAGCTTACGAACGATCTGCGCTTGTTCTGTCTTGAGGATGTGACTGATGTGCATCTCGGTGAAACCAATGCGAGACGCAATCTCGGAACGCTTGAGTCCCATACAATCGAGGAGAACTACTTCCTCGTAGATGGGATGCCATTCCTTGGGATTCCAACGAGGCTTGGTTATGCGCGCACGTCGAAAGGTCTGATTCTCCTCCATGTGTTCGGGGAGATCAGGGTTGACTTGCGTTTCCTTGAACTTCGGAGCCGTCATGAGAACTTGAGGCTCGCGCTGACTTCGCCGGAGTCGTTGGCGCTACCAGCATGACCTGAGACAGACGCGTTGATGGTCTTGCCGGGATGATCGGAGCAGTAACCGAGAAGCAAGTCCTTCCCTCGGTCGAGGTCCTTGTTCTCCTCGTCACTACGTTCTACCTTCTTGGCTTCCTCGTACTGCTCGCCGACCTGGGTCTGAGCATCAGCAGCACCACCGGAGAATGAAAGGTTCCAGCTCATCTTTTACGTCCTCCAAATCCCCTAAGAGCCTTACGATACTCTCGGAGACGTTTGCCAAGTGCGCCCTGCTTCGGAGGAGGCGGGCTAGACTTGGGAGTGGATGATTTCTTCTTACCCCTTCCAGCCATTGTCAGGATCCTCAAGAGCTGCACGAATCTGCTTTAATTCGTACAGGTATATCTCTTGTCGCCAAGCTGCGAAAGCTTCAGGCAGTGTAAACCCGTGCTCTGCCCAGAGCGGATAAATCATCTCACGGAAGTCCCGTAGGTACAACCGCCAGTCTATCTCTTCCTCTTCAGTGAAGCCGATGACCTCCTCACGCACAGGAGGGTCTCGTCTAGACCCCGGCGAACTGCTTGTAGAGCCAGTAGAGACAGAGGAGCGCCACCAACGCAATAGCCGCGTAAACCACATAGTTGAGTGGCTCCGGGATGGTCACTTTACGCAGAAACCAGAACACGATTGCAGCAGCACAGATGGCGAAGATGATAATGATGATCAGCCTGACCGGGTCCGGTGTGGCGAGCAACATGATGTTGAGCATCACTTCCTCCGCTTCACCTTCTCGGGGAGGTTCTTGGAAGAAGAGTGAGCAAGATATTCTCTCGCTACCTTCTTCGGGATTCCCTTCGTGCTCTTACCGTGCGCGGCTGCCTGCATCGCCCGGAATTGAGCTTTGGACTTCACCGGCATGTCAGCCCCCGGTAAAGAACTTCTTGATCTTGGAGCCGGTGCTCTCAGCCTTCTGTACGCCCTCCGACAGCTTGCCCGCCGTCTTGCGCATCGCAGCGCCCCGAGGTCCATACGCTTCGACTGCGAGCGAGTCTTCGGGAGTCATCGCTGGAGTCTTGCCGAGGCGCTTGTCGGCATTGGCACGATGACGAGCACGCGAACCACCAGTAGGATCAGACACGAATCCCCCTAACTAAGACGGACACCATATCATTGAGCAGTCTGCAAATCGCGTATGCCTCGTGTCTCTTGAGGGGATAACGCGTATCAGCAGAAACCAGGAACTTTATGTTGTTCCACATAATGTCGTATCCTGCGTGCTCACCGCCGACCTTATGTGGCTTTACATGAAAAGGCTTCGCCCTGTGTCTCTTTCCTTTCTCGCCTATTACGAGTTTCTCACCCGCCGATGACACGTCTGAAGAACCGGAAGAGACGGTCAGCTGCCGCTGCGCCGTTCAGGTGAACTCTCCAGGCTGCGCCGAGAAGAAGCGAGGCCTCGAAGATCGTATGCGCGCCCACAGCAGGCATCGTCGCCGTGGAAGCTTCCCAGGTCGCAGCTGCGGTAGCCTGCGCCAAAGTTACCTTCGGTTCTCTGAGTTCGTAGTCTACGTCGAAGTCGAGCGAGATTTCGATTGTTGCCACTTCGAGAAGTGCTGCTGGGGCAAGACACGCGATTTCTTCAGCATCCGAGATCGTATGGTTACTGATCATCGCAGGCGAATCTGTCGCTCCACTCGCAACAGTAACGTTTGGTCCTGGTGCGAAGCTTAACATACGAGTCCCCAGCTGAATGGAAACGAACACAGGATAGTTGTCAGTATAGCACAATGGCCATCCATACGCAAGCCCCAGTTTACGCGCGAGCCGCATGGATGCGCCCGAAGTCTGTGTCCATGCGGGGTAGGGTACGATGCGCGCAAAATCCTGCACGATCTCATCTTTAGCGGCTAAAGTCAAGACACAGAGCAAGAAATGAGTTTCATGTCAAAAAACATAGCACAAATTGTCGGGGTGCCTTGATATGAATGTTGAGTTCTGGTTTCCCCTCTACGGGGGGATGCGAGTGCTCACTCACCTCAGCGTTGCGCGAGTGAGTGCTCACGGTTGCACCGCCACGCCACGAGGGTGAGTACTCACAACCACTACCGTGGGGGTGGGCGTGAGTGAGCACTCATTTGCATGTTGCGGGATTGTTACACCACAGTGTGGCTCAGATACCCCGAAGGGCACCCGAAGCGGGGGTTATGCAATGAGTTGCACGATTGCTAACCTCTTGACCTGCAATGAGTTAGAGACGTGGCACGAGGGTTGCTCTATGAGGAGCCGTGACCGGGGCGCCACCTCCCACCTGGCACGGAGGTTGCTCTATGAGGTGGCACGCGCGGGGCGCAAACCCCGTCACATATCCCGAGGGGGAAACGTGGCTCACGCAATTGGTTGCATTGGCTCATCGCAAGATGGGCGGACCAAGACGCGCCCGGCCATGACCAAGGAGCAACGCAAGCGCAATACTTCGCTTGTGCCTCGCAAGGTGCGGAACCAGACTCGTGCAATCGGTTTCATTCTGGTCAGCCGTGACGGCGAGAAGCCCAAGGTCCGAGCAATCCGGGCGGGACACGGACGGCACTACCAGCAAGCGCTCATGTTTGCTGAGGTGGAGATTATGAAAGATTCCGAGGGCAAGCCCCTCACGGTCAAGCGGCCGAAATAGGGACTTGACACGGACGCCACGAGCCGCTATTATAGGGTAGAGGCACGGCAACGTGTCGGGAGGTTCGAATCCTCCTCGTGGCATTGGTGAGGTGAATGCGTGAGTTTCCATCTTTTCCACGCATCCATGTGGATGGACGGGGGTGACCCCTTTCCCCCCGGACACCTCAGTACTCTCTATAAAAATAATATATATAGAGAATAACTGAGGAGCGTGAGAGGGAAGGGGTGGGGTAGGGCCATCCACATGGATGGATGGAAGAAATGTAAACTTATCCACGGAGGTAATGTGGTGACGTGGCTCAGGAAGTATACGCGTTGCACGAGGTGGATTGTTCTGCCTCGTTAGTGAAATGGGAAGTGTCCCATTAAGTGGACACTCGTGGGGTGGGGCAAGCGCCCGGATATTCGGGGCTTGACAGGAAACGGTGACCGTGTTATATTGTGTTTACGGTCGCACGGACCAAGCTCTTTGACAACCGATACGTGAGCGCTGATTCAACCTCGAACAACTACCGTTTATCGGTGAGGAGAATCAGCATGAAGGCTGTCCTGCAGGAAAAGCCCGTCTCCACCAATCACGAGAAGCTTGGCAAGATCGAGTTTCCCGTCGAGGTGATGCAGGTCGAGACGGATGAGGAGATGGTCAACGACGCGGGCGGTGCGGAGTCCTTGAGGGACTTCTACAACGGCCAGCGTTCCACCAACGCCAAGAATGCGGCTCGTGCATTCGCGCGGAACTACGAGGTTCCCGAGGGCGTGGAACTGACTCCCGAGAAGATCGCGGAGCTGGTTCAGCAGATCAAGGAGAAGGGCCAGAAGCTGGCTCTGGATTACACTCCTTCGGCGGATACCGAGCGCGGGCCGAGCAAGGCCAAGAAGGCCGCCGCGTTCGACGAGATCGCGACGCTCGTTTCGAGCGGCAAGGAGTTCACGATGGAGGAGCTTCAGGGCCTCCTGGCGAAGGCGAAGTAACTCGCATATCAGCGCTCACGGTCGGTAGGTCTACACTCAAAGGTGAAAAGAGCTAATTTGCAGTACGCGCAAGGCCAGAGTAGCGCCTGGCAAACCAACGTAATACCTGATTTACCGGAGATGCCAGAGGCTCGACCTCTGGGGGTGAGCGCCGCCTCGTAGGCTCTGAGATGGATCGAGGCTCATCTCCAACCTAGGCGCGAGGTTACATTGCGTGACAATGGGCGAGTAACTGGTCGCACGTTCGAGCCTCGACGTTTCGTTGAGGCTGTGCGATACAAGGAACAGGTAGGCGGGATCATGACTCGGCAACACACGAGAAGCGGTCCCGTTTATTTTGTCCAGTGCTTGCCAGCGCCTGAGTGGATTGATTCATTCTGGCGTGATGTGGATGCAGGCTGGTTGCCCATTAACCCGAGTTAACTTATGCTGAGGAACACTACCAACATTCCGGATCGTTTGGTGGCGATTGCCGCAGCATTTGCGATGCCTCCAGATTGTCCACCCATCGCTTGTATCACGGTTAAGAACAAGCGGCGAGGCAAGATCGGTGGACAATGGGGCTGGTTCTATCCAGACGATAATCAGGTAATCACGATTATCCCTCGTAGAATCACGAGAACGCACGATTTCAAGTTGAGATATACCAAGAAGCGTATTCGATTCTCGACACGAGCCGAGTTCCTCGTTCACATCATGGCTCACGAACTGCGCCACGCTTGGCAATGGAAGCATTGGAATACTCCAGCCATGAAATGGCGGTTGGAGAGGACTCGCGTTGGGAAATACGCGAGGGAGGTAGACGCGGAGATCTACCAGATGCAAATTCTCCGCAAGTGGCAGCACGAGATCATGCCTCTAATCAAGGAGGTAGCGTGAGGACGACAGGCAATCTGTCTGCCGTGCCGCTCGAGATTCTCGACATTGCTGAAAGCATGGCCGAGGCCTCGAAGCTGCAGATGTGCTCGGTGAATTACGTGATGCCGAGCAAGACGTTCAGGGAAGGCGAGTATCGCCTGTTGGGCAACGTCCACGCTGGTATTTAGTCGCTAAAGACGAGGACGGGAGGAGGTGAGAACATTGGATCGCAAGGAACTCGAACGCGAGATTCTCGAGGCTTGCGAGCGTGTCGCTGGCGCAAGAGCGCGGTATGCGCATCACTGCGCAGTCGAGGACACGATCCGAAGCGTGGCTGGCTACAATAGCACCGAGGCCAAGCCTTATCGTGAGGCGAAGGAACTCCTCGCGGACAAGGTGAGAGATCAGGCTATCAGCGAGGATCGCCTCTGGCGTGCTGTGGTCGAGGGAACGGTGGATCGTATCCTCGAATCATTCGGGAGGCGTGAGGACATTCTCAAGGCCACGTTCGGCACCGTGAGCGACGATCTGCACAACGCGCTTCTGGTGGACGAGACGCCCAAGCGCCCGGCAAGCGACGAGGAGCACGCGATTCACTTGGTTCGCGAGATCTGGAATCGCTCGCGCCAGGGATTGCTCGGCGTCACCAAGACGATGCTCGGTGAGATCGCGGACATTCTCGGGGAGGAAGATCCGAACCTGGGGAGCAATCCTCCGAAGGGCTGGGACAAGATCGAAACGTGAGGCTTGACAAACCGCCCCGAATGTGTTATATTACGGGGTACAACGTTCCGCGCTGGGAGCAGTCGTGCGCGCAAGTAGCAATACCGCGGCCTGAGACCCGTCCCCTCCCAGGATGGCCGTGAAACCAGACGTGGCCGAACGCTCAGATATGGCCGAACGTCAGTCCTGGGAGGGACGTATCCAAAATGGCAGATCAAGAGGACGGAGTGGGCAAACTGTCGCTCACTCAGGTAGAGGAGGAAGTTCATAAGCACGCGTTGAAGTATGCTCGTGAACACACCTCACTACCGATCACGGCGTTTCGTGTGTTCCTCTGGCCCGGTGACTTTCATTGCAAGCTCACGCCCGGACCTACCGCGAGGATCATTCTCGGTAGCAAGGCGTGGCCGGGTGAGCCCGATTTCTGGGACACGCTCAAGCGCGCAGTAGACAGGGTTTGGACGCAGCGGCTGTACAGCACGATGGCGATAGAGCATGTCGCTCATGTGCTGGAGAGGGACGCCAGCTGGAAGCGCTGGCTGAAAGAGAAGTACAATTTCGACCCGGAGTTGATTCCGCATATGTTAGGCGACGATGAAGTGTCAGTGCGGCACTTCGAGCGAATCGAAGTGATCCACAAGGAAACGGGGATGCGTGAGGTGGTCGAGGTGGAGCCTGGCGCGAAGCGTACAACGTTCGTTGCCAAGGAGATCGCCACGACTCGCCTCGCTCGGCGCGTCCACGAGCTTCGACTCGCAGAGCAGCAGAAGGATAACACACTCCCTTTTCCGGCGAGCGCTTGAATCATGGCGAGCCGGGGGAGGTCACCAACAGTAGCCCTGCGTGAATATGCCGAGGGCTACTCAGGTTACCAGGCGTTGCTCGAAGGCACCACGTCGCCTGGGACCACGAAGTATTACGCTTGCCTGAAATATGGGCCGCGTAAGTCCCGTTGGATGGCGCAGGAGTGGTTGGAGAATCAGTTAAGGAAGCGTCGTCGGAGGAACTGACGCTGAAAGATCGGGAAAGGCGATAGCTGGGGATCGTCACCGTATACTCCAGCCGACTGGCTAGGTCGCTGCGCAACCAGCGTAAAGGTGCCACGACGCCTTTCCTACGCCACTCTCGACGCTGAGGCTTGGCCCTCCCCAAGCACTTGGAAACTGAAGCAAGGTTACGGCCATCTCCTTGCAGAGGTTAGTCGGGTTCGATTCCCGCCAGCGTCTCTGGGCAGACAGCGAAGAACCTGTGAAACGTGGGCAGTCAGGGTTGATCCTACTCAGGATAGCACCCGTCCCATAAACGTGGAGAATGGAGCGCTGTTCTGCCCTTTGCTTTGCAGTTCCCCGTAGTACCTCACTCTTAGGCGGAGGTTCTATATGATGCGCTCGACCAGGGTTCCCCTCTGGTTGCTGCTTCTCGCTCTGTATCTGCCGTTCTGGGTTCGAGTCTGCACCCGGATCGGCTCGATGTGGGGCGGGCGCGGCGGACTGACGTGGGCCTGATGGACTGGATCATCGAGGCCCTCCTCCCCTGGCGCAGGAAGCGGTGGCCGGGCTGGTGAGGTACTTCGCCATCTTTGACACAGATGGCCCGCTGTTCGAGCTGACGCAAGACCAGCGTACCGAGATGTTGCGTGAGGTTATTGCTAAGGAACCCAGCATCGTCCGGTACGCTGTCGTCAGATCAGGGCTGGGCAAGGAGCCGTCGTTTCACACTGATTTCTGGACGGTGGATCATCAGACGTTGTTCCTACTTCGCTTGATGATGCAGCTCACAAAAGAGTTTCACCAAGATGGCAACGGACCTGAACCAGGATCAGTAGATGAAGATAGAGTTTCGTAAGGTCAGTCGCGCAGGCAACAACGTGACCTGCCAGGTGTTCTTCGATGGCATCATCGTTGCACCGCAGCTTCACTGCACTCCCAAGGAGTATGAGGCACTCCTCACCACGCTCAAGAAGGACCACGAGGTAATCAGCATGATCGAGGTCAGTTCCAGCGAGGCTTGACAAACGCCGGACAAAGTGTTATATTACACAGTACCCAAATAGCTGAGGCACAAACGGTGCCCGAAAGTGAAGATCAACTCGTAGACGCAGAGCTTCTAATCGCTGATGCGGAAGCTGAGATGGAACGGCTCCGTGTCGAGGGAGAAGAAGCTTCGCGCAAGCTCGCTGCCTTACGCGAGAGCTATCGTGATGTGCAGGCTAAGAAAGCTGCTCTCAGCGAGAAGCTCATGCGGGAGAAGCGAGTTGCGGAAGAAGTCGAACGAGAGAAAGTCCGCCAAGAAGCCCTGGCTCGACCGACTGAGGTTCGGGCTTGCGACTTCGATATGTTCTATGTGAATGTCAAAATCCTACCCGACATTCGCGAGGACATACTCAGCTTGCTCCGTGGAATCTACGCTCGGCAGTACGATGCGTACACAGGAGTAAATCGCGTCCCTGCCGAGTCGTGGAAAACGTTCCGCGAGCAGGTAGTCAACCTCAAGAACGTCAAGCTCACGCATCTGATGGGTGTCGAGGCGAAGATCAAGAAGTTCGAGTCTGCGCCCGACTACAACATCGAGCTGGACGGCAAGCAATTCAAGATCACAGCGCATCCGAAAGCTCCCACGAATTTGTTGAGGGACATACCGGGTGCCGAGTACTTCCGCGAGAAACTCTATTGGACAATCCCATACACTGAAGGCTGGCGCGTGTACAAGGCGCTGGAGGGATACCAGAGTGATCGCGGCGTAACCTGGAAGCCAGATGCGCTCGCGTTGGTCGAGACTGAGATCGAGCGACGCACCAAGATGGACACCATCGCACTCCAACAGGACTCAGATCTTGTCCTCCCTTTCAAGAATGGTCACACTCCACGCCCGTTTCAGAAAGTGGGAGTTGAGTTTATCAATCTCTCGAACGGACGCGCCCTGCTTGCTGACCAGATGGGACTGGGAAAGACTTGGCAAGCAGTCGGATATGCACAACTGCACAATCTCCGAACAGTTGTTATCTGCCCTGCCCATCTCAAAGCTAATTGGTCACGTGAGATCATCCAACTCACCGGAGAGATTCCAACTGTTCTGTGGGGTCGGGAGCCTGACCAATTTGCGGTCACCACACTCTTGATGAAGAAGCCACGTTGGGTGATCATCAACTATGACATCCTCGGGTCCAAGACAGAGGTGCCGGAGAAGGAGACGATAGACGAGAACGGTCTCAAGCACGTCGTCCCCAAGAAGGATCGGTTCCTCTGGGCTGACCTGCTCAACATGAGCAAGCCCGACCTCATCATCACCGACGAGGCGCACTACACAAAGAACACAGACTCGAATCGCAGCAAGGCAGTCAGGATGCTCACACCTGACAAGCGCCTCGCTCTCACAGGTACGCCAGTATTGAATCGTCCGGGTGAATATTGGGCGATCCTCAACTGGCTGCGCCCGGAGCTATTCCCCTCGGAAGATAAGTTCATCTACCAGTACACGTACAACGGGAAGACGGCGCGCAATATCGAGGAGCTTCGAGAAGTCCTTAAGCCCATCATGATCCGACGGCTCAAGAAGGATGTTGTATCTGAGCTGCCGCCGATCAATCGAATCACCAACCTCCACGAGCTTAGTGCCGGTGCGCGAGAGGTCTACAAGAAGGTGCTCGCCGGTGTGTACCTGAAGATCGACGAGGCTGGCAACAAGATCGAGTTCAACATCACGTCGATTCTCGCTGAGATTGGGAAGTTGAAAGAGGTCTGTGCCCATGACAAGGTTGATGCGGTGGTCGAGCTGGCGGCGGAACTGTACGATACGGAACAGGATGCGGGAGACGCCAAGCTCGGGAATAAGAAAGTGCTTATATTTTCGCAGTATAAGGACGTGGTACGTAAGATCGCCCTTGGGCTCGGTCGTGAAGCTATCTACTGGACGGGTGATACTGACTTCGAAGAGCGGACTCGTCTGGAAAACGAATTCCAGACTAATCCTGATGTACACTTCCTCGTGGTGAGTCTCATGACCGGCCAGACCGGCTTGAATCTGACAGCCGCAGGCCACGTCGTCTTCGCAGACCTGTACTGGACACCAGCCGCTCACGCACAGGCAGAGGAGCGGGCATACGGCAGGCTCAGTAACATGCACGGTTGCGACAGCTACTATCTCGTCGCCACCAACACCATCGAGGATTGGATTCAGGAGTTGCTCGCATCCAAGCTCATTACGATCAACGCTGTGGTCGAGGGCATAGATGCCGAGCGCGATCCAAGCATCGGAATGGAAATCATCCGACGCCTCAAGGAAATGAGGAACTCACTATGACCACCACCCCTGAAGTAGTCGTCACCGAGGAACCACCTCCAAGCTGTGAAGATGTTCTCCGCGCGTTGCGGACGATGTTGGAGGTGCCCGAGGGTGAGAGCATTCTCGCGTACACCAGTCGCTTGGTGCGTCGTGCCAAGGTCGCCGGCATTGATGGGAACGCAGTCAAATGACCGAGCACTTCACGAGGTGCGACTTCTGCTCCACGGAGACAACGGAACTCCGGCAGTATGAACCGCTCCAGCATATCAAGGAGATTCGAGCTGCCGGTGCCGTGGCCTTGGTCAACGATACTGGACCTTGGTGTGCTTGCAAGTTGTGTGAGGCGCTGATCGAAGCTGACGATTGGAAGGGATTAGCTGATCGTGCATTGGTGCCGCTGCGAAAGCTATTCCCTGACACGCCACACGCGCTTCACATCGAAGCAGTCAAGTCCATGTGGACAGTAGTATTCGGAACTGAGAGGGTGAAGCTATGAAACTCTCCGACGAGAAGCTGGCGCTCGGCGTAATACTGACGAACGCTGTCATGCTCGCCGTGTTCTTCTTCACACTGCGTGCTGCGTTGGTGAGGTACTGCTCATGACCGACGCCGAGAAGCTCAAGCGAATCGCGGCCGTGCTCAAGAAGCACTTCACCAATCTCGACGTGATGAAGACGATCGACATTGCGTCAGAGATTCACCAAGCGATCGAGGAGGAATTACAGAAATGAAGCTCCGCGAGATACTGGAAAAGGTCGGCATCAACATCGCGGACGTTGAGCGCAGCCTTGACTTCAAGTCGAAGAACAAGCTCGATTGGGAAGTGAGCGTTCACCAAGCCGGCGAGCAGGCCGACGAGATAGTGCACGTCGAGCTTGTGTACGAGAACCGGACGATCTACCTGGAGTATGAGTGAGGCGTGAGTTCTCACCACCGAAAGCTGACGAAGAGGCCGTCTCTGATCTGGTGACGGAACTCTACGTACAAGTACGCGAGGCTGCTCATGGCAACCACGCAGCAAGAGAGGAAGCTAAGAAGCTATGCCGCAGGATTCTCGTCCGCCTCGGGTAGAACCAACGCCCGAGGATCGTCAGCATCTGATCCAAGCCATGAAGGATGTGGCCGAAGGCTGGAAGCTTCATCCGTTCACCTGCGCTCGGTTCGAGGCTATCGGGTGGCTCGACAAGAATGGGTGGACTCAATCTGCTTACGATGCGCGGAAGGAGGTGAAAACTTGAAAGTCTGGGAACTGCGCCAACAACTGGATGACCTAGGCGACGACGTTGAGGTTTCAGTGCTGACCGATGACGGCGAGTACGAGATCGCGGAAGTGAAACCGATCCCGGCGGCAGGTACTGCGACGATTGTCTTAGGAGAACTCCAGGAGTGAAAGTACAATCGTTCCCGTACAAGTGTACTTACTGTGGACGCTCCGGTAAGTACAAGACCGGCAACATGGCACTCGCAATGGACTTCAAGTGTCCACATGATGGAGCTACGATGATCTATCAAGCTCCAGCTACACCAATGGTTGAGGTGTTCGAGTTGCCGGAGGTGGTTGAAGAGATGGTCGAGTTCACGCACAAGTTGGACGACGCAATCGTTAGGCGACTAGGCATCTGATCTTTACTCACTAAATACCAGGAGGTTCTGTGGCAGTCAGCGTGACGGACAAACTGAAGGCGGTGCTCGGATACGCCACGTTCCCGAACAAGGAGATCAAGGAGGCAGTGGTCAAGGTGATCACGGCCCACCGTTCCGATCTCCACGACGTAGGCTACGAGCCCAGCACCACCACCGAAGGTGAGATCAAGGAACTCGACCGCATCCTCAACGAGTATGACGAGCGGAACACGCTCGACCGT